>JAEEGH010005423.1_pt1 | contig 32040 bp, 16 predicted proteins | sample 9134181 | NCBI WGS metagenome assembly JAEEGH01 (sample SAMN16246544, study PRJNA631951) | gut metagenome | biome: gut microbiome; feature: rumen; material: DP-attached | host: Bos | place: Iran: Karaj | collected 2018-10
TCGTCCTCGCCCATTCCGTGCTGCAGATAGAGCACAGGATAGCGGCGCTTGGCGTTCTTCTTGAGGTCGTAGCCCGCGGGGGTGTAGACCATAGCGTGGCGCCACTCAGAGGTGGACTGGGCATAATAGTAGAGGCTGCGCACCTGACCGTGGTCGATGCCCGACTGTGGACGATAGTAGTCGCCCTCAGCGCCCTCGGGAATCTCGATACCGCCTGCCTGGCGGTTACAGCCGAAGAAGGTCTCGGTGGCAGGGTCGATGAAGTTGACGCCTCCGATGTTCATGAAGTAATAGTGGAAACCACGCACGAGCGGGTCGGTAACTGCCATATAATTACCCTTGCCGTCTGGCTGCATCTCGTACTTCTTGCCGCAGATGTCGACGATAACCTTACGGGCCTCAGGGGCAGAGACGCGGAAATAGGCTCGGCCCTCGCTGTCTACCTTGGGGAACTCGTTGCCGGGGATGGTGGTCTCGGCGATGAAGGCGTCGGCAGGCACCTCGATGGTGCGGGGCATGTCGATGTGGGGACGACGAGGCTCGTAGCCGAGGAAACGGGCAACGGCCTCACCATAACGGCAGCCGAGCTCACGGTAGCCGGCAGCATCGAAATGGAGCCGGTCGGGACCGTTGGTGCAGCCGTCGGAGGAGATGACCTGTGAGGTGTGAAGGGTCTGCGGCAGCTCATCAATCTGCTTCTTACAGCCGATGCATACACCCTTGCCATCGGCCTGGACGATCTGTCCGGCATAGAGGTTCACCTCCTCGGGCTTGAGGCGCAGGTCGCTGCAGAGGTTGTCATAGACACGCTGCACCTTGGCAGCCCACTCGGGGTCGCCGGTGTTGGATTCGCCCTGATGCATGAGAATACCCTTGATGACGCCGTCTTTCTGAGCCTTGCGGGCCAGAGTGACGAGGCGCTCGTAGGGGTTGTTGTCGTAGGCCTCGAGCATACCCTTCATCCAGCCGGGAGCCTCGGTCTTGACGTAGTCGGCAATCTTGTCTTTCATGAAACCCTCAATCTTGATGCCACCGATGGCCACATGGATGACTCCTATCTTGATGTTCTCAGGCAGGGACGCCACGAGCGTACGGCCGAACCAGTCGGCAGGTGTCAGACCCGTATTGGGACGACAGAGGGGGGCTGTGGCCTCGCACCACTCGCCCATCTTACGGCCCCGCTGGGGGTCGTCGACAGCGGGCATGAGCAGGAAACGCGGACCGGGGCTTGCCACATCCTGGGCCTCGGGACGGGCAGCTCCTTCCATGTTGGACTGTCCGAAACAGAGGAAGATGTAGAAATTGGGATCTACGGCGGCGCTGGCGCTCACCGGCAGCAGGGCGAACAGGAGCAGCAGGAGACTGCTCTTCACCACGGCTGGGAGATGATGATTATGTTGCATATACGTTCTGTTGAATGGGTTTAATATCTTGTGTTGATGGCAAAAGAGCCCGAATCTTCACAGACTCAGGCTCCTGCACATGTAAAGTTCTAAAAATAACCTCAAGGGTTATATCTTACTTACCGCTCAGACCGTCGGCAAAGCCGGCATAGGTGTGTTTGCGGTTGTAGTTCAGATCCCACAGTCCGGTTGGTGTGTCGGCACGCCAGCCACTACCGGCGGGCGAGTCGGTGATGCACCACTGGCAGATGCCCCATTGCTGAGCGGCAGGGATGATGCGCAGATACTCGGACACGATGAACTTGTAGTGGTCGGCCATAGCCTTGTGCATCTCCTCGGTCATGTCGCCAGTCTTCACGGGGTTGCCGTTGGCATCGTCCATGCCCATGTCGAGCTCGCTGACGCGAACGAGTTTCTTAGAGTCGCGCATCATTTCGAACATCTTGGTGATGTGCTCGCGGCGGCTCTTGAGGGTGTTGGCATTCATGCTGCAAGAAATGTGCATCTGTGTGCCGATACCGTCGATCTTGGTGACTCCGTCGGCCTCCCAGCGCTCAATCCACTTGATGAGACTGCGCAGCTTGCCGTTGTTGTCCCAGTCGCTCTCGAGATTGTAGTCGTTGATGAAGAGCTTGATGTCCTTAGGACCGTACTCGCGAGCCAGACTGACGGCTGTGCGCACATAGTCGAGGTCGCCCATATAGTCCTGCCAGAAGAAGTCGTTGCCGCTGCCGGCGGGATCGGCATGCTGGAGGGCATAGACACCCTCGGCGTCGGCATTGCCGCCAGAAATGGCCTCGTTGACAACATCCCAAGCCTTGACCTTACCGTCGCAGGCCTTCATCATACCGCTGATCCACTGGCCCATGGCCCATGTGAGGGTATCCTTCTTCTCCTCAGGAGTGAGAGGAATAGAGTTCATCTTAACCACCTTGCATACGGTAACAGAATAGAGGTCGAGCGTAGCATCTGCCGTCTGAGGCTTCAGGATACAGTCGTAGTTACCTCCCTCAACACCGGGGAACTGGAGACGGTAGTTCTGGCGGCCAGCCTTGACGGGCACACCAACGGTCATGTTCTGTGCGTCGCCGCCCCAGCCGTTCTGCATGGTGAACTGAATGCCACCGGCATCCTTGTTGGACTGGAGGTCGAGGTAAACGACGTAGTCGCCCTCATCAAGCTTGTTGTCACCACCGGGGAAACAGAAGAACTGGCTCCAGCCGCCGTTGGGCTCGAAGTGGATGGCACCGTTGATAACGGGAGGCTCACAGCCCATGGGATAGAACGGGAACGGACCATCAGTATAGGTCTGCACATTAACTTCCTGCTCCACCTCAACAGCGGGAGACTCGAGTTTGTAGAACTCAATCTTCTTCACGTCGAGCGTAGCGCCGGCAGTCTGGGGCTTCAGGATACAGTCGTAGTTACCACCAGTGATGCCGGGGAACTGCAGCTCATATACCTGGTCGCCTTCCTCAACGGCGATGTTGACAGAGATGTTCTGAGCGTCGCCGCCCCAGCCGTTCTGTACGGTCAGCTGTACACCGGCAGTCGACATGTTGGAAGCCATATAGAGTCGGCAGAGGTAGTTACCCTCGGTGAGTGAGTTTTCGCCACCGGGGAAGATGAAGAACTGGCTCCAGTCGCCCGTAGGCACGAAATGGATAGCACCGTTGACGATGGGAGGCTCGCAGCCGCCCATAGGATAGTGGGGGAACGGACCGTCGGGTGTCGAGGTGTAGTCTTTGGCTGTTACCAGAGTCTCTACCAGGGCATCAGGGTCGATGTCGAGTTCCCTGTCCTTGAGCAGGCGCTCCAGCCACTTCTTAGGCTGTTGGGCGTGCCATGCCAGGGTGTGTCCATAGACGTTCAGGCCATTCTCAGTAGCTTTGGAAACGAAAGTTTCGACGGTTCCGAAGTCCATCTCTCCCTTTTCGCCTACACAGGAAGCCATCTTCATGGCATTACCGGCAACGATTTCATCGAAGTTGGAGTTAGCCAGACGTGTAATCAGTCCATCGGCATTGTAATCGTTTGCTGCCAGTGCACCACCCAACTTGAAGTTGGGCGATGCTGTGCGGTTGACATACGTTTTCAATGCATCATAGTCAGCGAGATACTCGTAACCGGCAATGGAAGCGGGTTTCTCGAAGGCATACTCCAGCTTGTCGTCGTCAACACACGAGGTGGTGACGAGCGCAGCCAGCAGCATGGTACCTAATATCTTTTTTGTATGTTTCATATCTTTCTTCAATTTACAAATCTGACACTTGATTATTTAGCTATGACATTGAAATAATCAGGAGCTACACCACGGTCACGGACAACGAGTGTGTCCTTGGTGGAACACTTGATGCCGTCATAGTCGAGGGTATAGTCGAGATAGAGTACGTCACGGTCGACACCGCCCCAGCTGTTCTTGTCGCCCTTGGAGACGAACTTACCGCTACCGGAGGCTTTCACACCGCTGGCATTAGAGGTAATGGTGCAGTTGCCATCGCCACTGAAGCTGAGCTTCAGACGGCTGTCGATATTATCACCGTCCAGATTCTTGGTAACGCGGTCCCACTCTACGACGTTGATGCCGAGGGTGCTGAACTGATTCTGCAGCACCTCGTCTTTCTCAACGTAGGCCTCGTGGCGGCGTACAGTTCCGGTCTTGGCTCCGCTGTAGACATCAACACCGCGACGCAGGTAGTTGGACTGGTACGGACTGATGTACTTCACGGCATAGAGCACGTAATCCTTAGGCAGGACAGACCAGTCGTCAGCCTTGAGGCGCTGGGGAGCAGAAACACCGTCCTGAACCTTTCCCTCCAGAATGCTGTCGGCTCCTTCTACATGTGTCATCACAACAGGAATGACATAATGAAGTTTGGTAGAAAGGGGATCTGCAAAGAAGGCATCGGTAAGCTGAACGGTAACACCGCCTAGCACCTTTCCTTTTGAAATGACAATTTGATTGCCGCTGAGCGTGTAGTGAGAGGTGGGCATAGGCACCATCTCGGTACTGTCTTTAAACATAAAGCCAGTGCAAATAGAGTTGTCCACCTTAATGTCAATTTTCACATCCTTATTGTTTTCATAGACACCGCCGATGGTGGCAATAATCTGGCACTGATGCAAATTATCCAAGGTATTGTCTGTGACATTGGGATTCTCCTCACCAAGGGTGATGGTACGGATGGGTGACTGTTTGGCAAAATACACAGCACTGTGATCATAGTCAGGAAACTCCCAGTCTCCGTTCTCACAGGCAGCAAAAAGAAATACTGCCAGTAAACTCGAGAGATATATTAATTTCTTATTCATAATCTTTTTAGAATTTTACATTGTTGTTTATTTACCCCATCCCTTGTTCTGTACCAAGGCGTCGAATTTCAACATTTCACTATAGGGTACAGGACCATAATACATATAGTCGGAATAGTTGCGGGTCTCTACGTCAACAACCTTGTACTGGTTGTTCTGAATCTGCATACCCTTCACTGTCTCGTTGAGCTTGCTTAGGTCAACCTTCCAGCGGCGGAGATCCCAGAAGCGGAAGCCTTCGAAGCACAGCTCGATACGGCGCTCGTTACGAATCAACTCGCGCATCTTGGCCTTGTCGTTGGCACACTCCTCAAGATAGACGTCGTTGCCACTCAGACCGGCACGCTGGCGGATAGCCTTGATGACATTGTAGGCAGAGAAACCGTTGTTGCCTCCATTCTTCGGGCCCCAGGCCTCGTTGGCTGCCTCAGCATAGTCGAGGAATATCTCGGTATAGCGGATCCAGGCATTGATATGTGTCTGACCAACAGTTGAACTGGGATTACAGTTGACATCCTCGACAAGCAGTTTCTTCAGGTAGTAGCCTGTACGGGTTGACTGGCCGTCGAAGCGGTTCATGGCGTTATTGTCAGTACCATCGATAGCTGTGGTGATGGTAGCACCCTTGTACTGAGAACCATTATGGATGATATAGAGGTCGAGACGCGGGTCGCGGTTGGCGTAAGGATTCTGCGGATCGTAACCACTGTTAGGATCGGTGATAGGCAGACCGTTGGCCATCGGGAAGGCGTCAACAAGGTTCTGAGAGGGGTTCACACGGCCTTTACCGAAGAGTGTCGGCGGGAACATGTCTGCCTCCATGTTGGAAGATGTTCCACGGTTGGAACGCCAGAGAATCTCGTCGGGATTAGAACCTGCGGTACGGCTGCCCCAGCCATTGTAGTCAGTGTACCACTTGTTGCCATTAGGATCGAGACGGGTGACAGGGTTGCTGCCCCAAGCTTTGATAAGCACGTCGCCCAGGTAGTTGGCAGCCTGTTCCCATGTAACACCGGAACCCTCACTATAAGCGGGGCTGGCAGCCAAAAGAGCAGCCTGAGCACGTACCGCTCTGGCAATACGAGCACTCATACGACCTTTGGCATGATCACCGAATACACGGTTGAAGTCGTCCTTCTTAGCACCCAGACTACGGTACTTGGCAGGAACGTCGTCATCTGTGCCTTCCTTGGGAATTTCAAAATAATCCTCTGGAAGCATCTCAATAGCTTTCTCAACATCGGAATTGATCAAGTCAATACACTCCTTGAAGGTATTACGAGGTTTGTTGAAGCTGTCGAAAGAATCGTCAGATGACTCAGACTCCGTCAGGATAGGAATACCCAGCAGTTGGCCATCCTCACCCCATCCTGCATGAGACTTCAGCAAGTGGAGCATATACAGGGCACGCATACCGTAAGCATCGCCCAGGAAACGCTTGGTATAAAGGTCGCAGACCACCTTTAAAGGTTCTCCAGCCTCATCCTTTGCCCATACGATTTTCGGGGCAACCTCGATGAACTGGTTGATGTACTGCCATGAGCCACGCAGATAGCGCCAGGTCTCCAGCGGGTTTCTGTCAGCGCGCCATGAACCGGCTGCCATGCTACGGTAGTCGTTGTCCACATCGTTGGAAACAGCATCGTCGGTGGCAACCTCCGTCCATTTCCAGTCGGTAGCGCCAGAACCGAAGGGGATACCAATGTAGGCGTGTCCCAGCAAGCCGGTAGCCCAAGTAGGCATGTCCTCCAGCTCGGCAGGAACCTTATGGTTCTCCAAGGCCGGCTCAAACAAATCGTCACAGCTTGTCAATGACAGCATAGATGCTGCTATCAGCGAAACAACTGCAAATCTATTTATCTTTCTCATAATCTTTTTTCTCTTTTAGAAATTTACAATGTTTAGAACGTAGCCTTGAGACCAATGTTATAGTAACGAGTCTGAGGTGCACTACCCACATTCATCTCCAGATGCTTGCGCTCCTTGGCAATCATCAGCAGGTTGTTGCCACCGACGAAAATGTCGAGGCCCTTGACGAACTTCAGGAACGAATTCGAGAATATTTCCTCGGGCATACTGTAGGTAATCTGTACCTTGCGGAGGTTGAAGCGGTCGTTCTTGTACATCCAGAAATCAGAGGCACGATAGTTGTTCACACCGTTGGTGGTGGTCAGACGAGGATAGGCAGCTGCCGTATTCTCCGGTGTCCAGCACTCGCGGGCAATCTCTGAGTACTTGCTTGTACCCGGCATCCAATAGTAAGAGTTGTCCTTCATGCCGTGTCCACCCATGTAGAGGTTACCCAGGGCAAAGAAGGTGAGGTTTTTCCACTTCAGCGTGAAGTTGATACCGCTCATGAAGGGAGAGTCCCAACGACCGAGGAATACACGGTCGTTATCGTCGATCTTGCCGTCGCCGTTCTGGTCCTTGTAACGGATGTCACCAGGCTTCACGTCGCCGAAGGTCTGGCGCACGCCAGCATCGATCTCTGCCTGAGACTGGTACAGGCCGTCGCTCTCAAGACCCCAGAGGCCGTTGAGGGCCTTACCCACAGCAGAGAGATAATCAAACTCCACATTCTCGTCACGCTTGTCGGCTGTGCTCTTGTACCACATTCCGCTGACGCCGAGGGTGAGGTCAACCTCGCCGAACTTCTTGTTGAAGTAGACGCTGAAGTCGATACCCGTGCGTTTGTCGATGTTGTAGTTCACGTAAGGAATGATTGAAGAAGAGGGATAACCATACTGACGGAAGTAGTTAGGATAGAGAGACTCTGTCTGAGCCAGACCACCGTCCATCTTGTTGGTGAAGAAGTTGAAGTCGAAGGTAATGAGCTTGTCGAGGATCGAACCGCGAAGGCCCACAGAGAACTCCTTGCGCTTGATGTAGGTCATATCGTAGTTGTAACTGCGCTGGAACTCGGTAGCGGCAAGACCGCCATTGTCACCCCAGCTGTACCAGCCACCCTGCTGCATAACCATCTTATAGAGGTAGTAGCCGTCGTTGTTGTCGTCCATGATGTCCATGTCCTGGCAGATGCTACCGATAGATGCAGTCACCATCAGGTCGTCGAAGAACGAATCCTTCAGGATGGTTGCTGTCGGACGCCAGCCTAATGTAAGCACCGGAGAGATACCCAGACGGTTGCTTGAAGGCAACTTGGTGGAGTATGGCAAAGCTGCGCTGAAGTCCACATAGTAGGTGTGGGCGAAGTTGTAAGCGAGCTGCAAGCCGAGGTTGGCGTTGGTAGTGCGGTGATAGTGACCGTTACGCTGTGTCTGCCATGCATTAGCAACAAGCATAGCGAACACGTTGTGGTCGGCATTGAACGTATTGGTGTAGTCGAACTGACCCGACACATTGTATGTGTAACGATAAGAGGAGTTAGAGATGTTCTCATTACCGGTCTTGTGGTCTCTGCCGAACTGAGTGATGCTGGCAATCATGTCGGGACCAGCGTAATTGGTCCATGACGGCGAGAAGGTAGCATACTCGTTGGAGTAACCCTGGTTGTAGGTAGAAGCATAGTCGATACCATACTTGGCACGGAACATCAGACCCTTGGTCAGCACGTCAAGCTTAACATCAAACTCAGTATTAAACTGGAACTGACGGCTCACGTACTTGTTGTCACCAGCAGCGAAAGCGTCGGCATAAGGGTTCGTGGGATTAGCCTGCGTACCACCGAAGAAATAGTCGCCCTGCAGATAGTTACTGTTGCTCACCAGGTTCAGCGAGTTCACGTCGGTAGCCTCGATATAGCTCATGGGAATCAGCGGAGAAACAAGGTGCGGACGGAGTGATGCAGCCTGTCCCCACCAATCTACGCTTGCTGAATAAGAATCGTAGAATGTCACATTGGCGTCGGCCTTGGCAGAGAGGAAGTCGTTCAGGCGAACATCGATGTTACCACGTACAAAGAAACGGCTGGTGTAGTTGTCCTTGGTGTTACCCACCTTCAGCAACGAAGACTCGCGGTAGTAACCCGTAGTGGTGTAGTACTTCATACGGTTGGAGCCGCCGGTCACCTCTAAGATACCCTCAGAACGATTGTATGCCTTCTTCAAATAGTCGGAGTTATACATATCGAAGTTTGGATAGCGATAAGGATTCTGGCCAGAGGCATAGCGGTAGATGTCCTCGTCGGAGTAGTTGCGCGAGAGACCGTCGTTGAGACGTGCCTGGTTGTAGAGGCTCATATACTCGGCAGAACCCACATACTTCGGGAACGACTTCGGAGTAAAGAAACCTGTGTTGGCGTGCAGTCTGATCTGCAAGTCGCCTTCCTTACCACGCTTGGTGGTAATCTGCAATACACCCTTAGCAGCACGGGGACCATAGAGCACCACGGCGGCAGCGCCCTTCAACAGGGTAATCTGGTCGATCTCCGTGGGAAGCACGTTGTTGGCATCACGTACCATTCCGTCGACGACAACGAGATATTCGTTGTTACCCCAGATGTTTCCGTTGAAGCCACCGACTACGTTGTCAACATAGTCTAAGCTGTAGCTGCTGTAGGCCTTGTCTTGCAATTCCTTCATGTCAAAGACGGAGATACCACCCATCATGTCCTGCTTGTCCACGGTACGGAAAGCAACATTGACGAGCGTCGTGTCCGACTCTGCATTGTTCTGTGCCACAGCAGGTGTAGCCATCGACAATGCCATCAGCGCTGACATATATAATATCTTGTGTTTCATATTGTTTTCTATTTTACCTTTTTACATTTTTACTTTTAAAGGTTTACCATCCAGGATTCTGGTAGAATTCGGGATACAGCATGACATCGTCGTTCTTGAAGGGCAGCCAATAGTGCTTAGCCTCCAGTTTACGGGTGATGATGACCTCTTCGCGGAAGTTACGTACCTCGTTTTCCTTCGGATCAGCCTTCGGGTCGAGCTCCTTAGCACGGTCGAACTTCTGCATGGTCTTTACATTATAAGGATATACCGTCAGCAGTTTCCAGCGGCGCAGGTCGCAGAAACGGTGACCCTCGAATGCCAGCTCAACGGCACGCTCGCGGCGCACCTCGTCCATGAATTTGTTGGCATTGGAAGTGTAGGCAGCATTGACAGGATCAACACCGGCACGCGCACGGATCTTGTTCAGGGCATCCTCGGCGGTCAGCGGACAGCTGCCAGCCTTACCCTTGGCACCACCGTAACCTACGGAAGCAGCCTCGGCATACATCAGGTAAACCTCTGCGAGGCGCAACCATGCGAGGTGGAAATGGGTAGCCTTACCATAACCATAGTCATTGTCATCTCTGTTAGCTCCCAGGGGGATGAACTTATAGTTCAGATAACCGGTACGGCTGTCACGTGCGGGGTTGTCCACGCCGTTACCACCCTCATACAGGTTGGCGAACTCAAACTCTTTCAGACCGCTGGGACTGTTGATCTGCTTCACGCCATCATAGACGAAGTCGTTGTAGAAGCGTGGGTCACGATCCTTCCACGGATGGTTCTTGTCGAAACCGGAATTGGGGTCGTCCAGAGGCAGACCGTTCTGCATACCGAAATAGTTGACATAGTTGGCAGCAGGGCAAAGGCAGATACCGTCACCCTCGCAGATATCCTGTATCTGATAAGAGTTCATCTGACGCCAGTAAGAGTCGGCACCGAAAGTCGGGCTACGCATAATGGCCTCTGTACCACCGGGCATCAACCAACCCTTCTCCTTGGTCCAGAACAGCTCATGATAGTCGGCGAAGTCGACGAGCGAATACTGTGTCTGGTTGGACTCAACGAGCTGCAGTACCTGACCGAGAACGTCGGCAGCGCGCTTACAGTAGTTGGCATCATACTTATAGGTGTCGCCAGTAGCGTCTTGTCCGTTAACCATCAGCGGGCTACCTGCATAGAGCAGACACTTGCCTAAATATGAGAGAGCCCAGATCTTGTTTGGACGGAAAGCGTTCTTACTCTTTGTAGGAGCACCGGTAGCCGTGTTGTCCCAGTCGATGGGCAGCAGGTCGGCAGCCTTCTGGAAGTCGGCAGCCATCTTCTCGGCACACTCCTGATAAGACTCACGCGGCAGGTTAAACTGTGCATTAGCCTCCAGAGGTTCGGTCATATATGGCAGGCCACCCCAATACTTGGTGAGCTCAAAATAGAACCATGCACGGAAGAAATAAAGCTCTCCCTGCAGAATGTTGCGCTGCTCCTGAGTAGCATCGACAAGCAGACCGTCTTCAATAGCCTTCAGACCCATGTTGGCCTGACGGATGGCATACCAGGCACCGCCCCAAAGAGACTTGGCAAAACGGTCGCCGTCAACAGTCCATGACCTGTCGAGGAAGCAATCGCCCTTGCCTATATAACTACGGTAGTTTCCGTTGTCAATCTGGAAGCCCATGAGGTACTCACCGTTACCAGTGGTAATCACCTCGTCGTCGCCCCAGTTAAACGAACTTACCCAATATGACTTTGCCACATCAGGGATCACATTAAACATCACCTCGACATAGCCTTGGAAATTGGTGAAGTTCTTAAACGCATCCTCTTTCTGAAGCACGGACTCAGAGTCGCGCTCAAAATACTCGGTACAAGAGGTCAGCGCCATCGTACCAACGAGCAATGCGCAAAAAACATATATAAATAATGACTTTTTCATCTTTCTTTATTTTATTATAATGTGACTCTAAGACCAAGGTTAAAGCGGCGCTGTGTAGGATAAGCACTCCAACCGCCAGTATTCGACTCACGGTCGTCTGGCATATCAGTCCACAAAGCCAGGTTGTTACCGTTTACAAAGAGTTTCAAGCTCTCAAGACCTGCTGCCTTCAACCATTTCTCCTTAGAGAATGTATAAGAGATCTCAGCATATTTCAAGCGGAGGTAAGAACCGTCGAACATGAAACGTGTACCATTGGTATAATCACTCTTCTGAGTCAGCCAACGTGGCAGGGGCACATCACCAGTCTGGTTGTAAGCTGTCCAATAGCTTCCCTCATGGTATGCTGTGTTACGGGTACCACCGAGACTCTCCAGACCTACAGAACGCGACACATTGTTGGTTCCATAGAACTGTACGAATGCGCTCCATCCTCTAAAGTCAACACCAATCTGGAAGTTGACGGTGTTCTGAGGAATGCTGGTGAATCCGTAAGGAATGTTATCGTCCTGCGAGATAATACCGTCAGCATCGTAGTCGAGGATGATGAAGTTACCGGGCTTACGGGCCTCGTCCTTGTCGTTGTGGGCGGTGCTACCATAAAGTTCATCCCAGTTATTGTAGTAGCCATGATCCAGATAAGTGTAGGTCTGGTTGATGGACTTGCCAGCCTTCTTCTGATACTCAGGCTTGAACATGGGGTCGTCGGCCTCCTTGATCTTACTGGTAGCATGGGTGTATGCAAAGTTACCCCACAGACGCCAGTCGCTGTTCAGCTGCTTGTTGTAGCGGATGTCGACCTCGTAACCAGAGCTGTTCACCTTACCCATATTTGCTACAGGAGCTTTGCCACCGAAGTAAGAAGGTACGGCGCGCATGTCACCACCGAGCAGAATGTCCGAGCGGTTTTCCTTAAAGTAGTCGAACGAACCGGTAATCAATCCACCCAGGAAACCGAAGTCGACAGCAATATCGGTTTTCTTGGCAATTTCCCAGTGCAGGTCAGGGTTACCCTGCTGAGTCTGCTGCCACCAGGTATAAGGGCTGCGTGCCGGGTCAACACCTGTCAGATCCTGACGGAAGTTACCGCTATTCTCCCATTTATCTTGGAAGAGCCAGCGGCCATATGTCTGTTCGTTAATATAGTCGTCACCGATTTCACCATAAGAGGCACGAAGTTTCAACATATCAACGATGTGCTTCTCCACGAGTTTCTTCATGAATGGCTCCTCGCTGATCATCCAGCCGATAGCTCCTGAGTTGAAGAATGCGAAGCGGTTGTCTTTCGAGAAGATTTCAGAACCGTTGTAAGCACCATTGTACTCCAGCATGTAGCGGCGGGCGAAATCATAAGTGGCACGGAACACATAGTTCTCACGATAGTGAGGTGACTGACTACCGTATGCGTACTGCTCACGGCTCCAGTTACCCATGGCACCTACCGTATGCTTACCGAAGGTACGGGTGTAGTTCACCTGAAGCGAATAGTTCAGACGACGGTAGGTAGCCCAGTCGTTCACAGAACCGGCACCGGTCTTCCATGCGTTATTGTTCTTAAAGTCAAATTTATAAAGAGCATCGGGCTCGCCTCCCTGATAGGTAGGCTTTCCTGTCTCCGGGTCAATCCATTTCTCGAGGTTAGCCTCCCAGTCGGTGGTATCGTCAATACCGCGGCCGCCCTCGTTGAAGGCATTGTCGAATGCCAGCTTGAACTGTGCGCTCAGACCCTTTGTGATAAAGTCAAGGTTCTGCTCCAGCGTGAAGTCGGTGTTCAAGCGGTCGTCGGTGGTATAACCGATACCATTCACACTCAGGTCCTCCATAGAGTTGGTGGCAGCCTGTGTGGGGTTCGGTGCATAGTAACCGAATGTACCGTCGCTGTAGATAGGACGGAAAGAATCGGGCGAAATGCCATAGAAGGCCGACCATACCAGATTCTCGTACTGTCCCTGTGTGGCTTTCTTCACAGCGTGTGAGCCAGAGAGGTTGACATGGAGCTGGGTGGTCTTTGTCAGATTGAAGTCAAGGTTTGAGCGAACGTTGATACGGTCGTAAGAGAAACCTGGCTTATATCCACGGAAGTTAGGCACTTCCTTGTAGATGTCACCCTCATGAGCGTAGTCAGCACTGGCGAAATACTTCACCCACTTGCTACCACCGGAGAGGTTGACGTTTACATTATAAGAGGTGGCAACATCCTTCAGCAGCTCGTCTACCCAGTTCACGTTAGGATAACGCTCCATCTCCTCCTGATTGGCAGGATGGCGATACTTGTGGAGACGATCCTGAGTCAGATAGTACGACCAAGCCTCGGGACGATAAGGAAGCTCACTCTCGATAACCTGGTTACGTAGGTTCAGGGCATCATAGGCATCCATCATATCGGGCAGCTTAGAGTAAGTCTTCAAAGTTGTGCTGGCATTGATGTTAATGGTGGCCTTGCCTTCCTGTCCGCGCTTGGTGGTAATCAGGATAACACCGTTAGCACCACGTACACCGAACACAGCCGTAGCAGAAGCATCCTTCAGTACAGAGATACTTGCCACGGAGTTGATGTCCACGCTCGACATAGGACGCTCGACACCATCCACAAGAATAAGCGGAGCACTGGAGTTCCACGACGTGACGCCACGGATGGTAATCTCCGGGTCCTCATCACCTGGCTTACCCGTTGTACTCATCGTTACAACACCTGGTAGGTTACCAGTCAAAGCCTGTCCGAGACTCGTCACACCACCCGTACGCTCAAGCACTTTTGAGTTGGTTTGCGTAATGGCACCCACCACAGACTCTTTCTTCTGTTGGCCGAATCCCACCACGACAACCTCATCGAGCAGTGAATTCTCTTTCAACACGACGTTAAACACACGCTGCTTACCGACGGCCATTTCCTGTGTAGTCATACCTACATAAGAAAAGACGATTTTAGCAGCTTCAGACGGAACCTTCAACGTAAAATTACCGTCGAAATCTGTCACAGTACCTAGTGCAGAGTTGCCCTTCACTACGACCGTGGCTCCAATGAGCGGTTCCGCGTTCACATCTGTGACTGTTCCCTTGACCGTGATCTCCTGGGCCGATAGTGTCGAGCTATAGGCCATGAGCATCAAAATCACGAGAAAAGTCTGTCTGATCAATTGCTTTAGTTCTTTCATTTTGTCAGATTTTGATTCATAGATATTTACATGTTATATTTTTGGATTATGTTATTTCCGGTGCAAAGATAATTGTATATTTTGGCATCTCATTTTCCGATTGTAACACGGTTTTTATTATTTGTAACACTTTTTAAAAATCCTTGTATTACCGTTACTTAAGACTTGTTTAACAATATTAATACCTTTCACGGGCGAAGAAACACGTTGTCCGCCTACAGTATAATACTCAGTCTGCAAAACTTGCTGTTCCGATACAGAAAGAATGGCTGAAGGCGTCTGTCCGTCATCACTCAGGTACACATCTTTAATATATAATGGTGAGCCACCAGTTGTCCAGATACCCGCAATATAGATATGCGAGGGATCAACATCATGATCGAATTGGGTGCAATTGTCATCCTTATACGCTTTCATTTGATGCAGGTCTATCACCACCTTGGTAGCACTTCCGAAACTTACTCTATAAGGAGATGTCCAATAATTGTTGATATCGAACAAACGGAACGAGGCACCACAATTCTGAGTCTGCTTCAACTCAACTACCAGATATTTCCATTTTGAGAGGTCAGCACCCTCAGGGTATTCCCAGCCGCCAAATCCCCACTGGCCTGTCTTCAAATAACCTGTGGACTCATCATAGCTTCCCTTTTCCCAAATGTTGGGATTGAACCATTCTGCCAACAACGAGAACAACGGCTGCTCATGCATGACCGGTCCATATTCCGGATCATTAATCTTATCGGAATACTCCTGTGTGGCATATTCCTGATACCAACGGTAGCATGGACGAGGACAAGCTTCCGGATCGGTAAGGAACGTCTCACCATCGGCCGCCGAGTCATTATACTTTGCCAACAACTCACCTCCGGTGAAGAGCAGCCAGCTCACATTACATGTCTCTTCGACAATTCGGTGGAAATTGGCTCCAAACCCTGTACCGCCTGCCGTACCCGTACTGGCGAAAGCAAAGGAGCAGCGCGTGTCGAACACCTCATTCCCCTGAGCATCCTTATGCGACGGACTATATTTCTTCGGTCCCCAGTCCATCTCAGTAATCACAACAGGAGCCTGCACAGCTATTGGCAGGATCTGTGCATCCCATCCGCGTTTGAAATCACGATAAGTGACATTCACCTCACCTTCGTGTCCGCTATTATACCAACCAGGATAGCAGTGTACGGCATAGCCTATGTTCTCTCCTTGAACAGGGTACTTGGCAAATCCGGCATAATTAGATTGCCAGCCCAGTCCGGGAACGAGCAGCACATTGTTGCAATAACAGCGCATCGTGTCTACAATCTCCTGCATATACTGTGTCATTTGCTGAGCACCGGCTTCAGAGCCGTCGCTATTAACTATTTTCACAGGCTCATTAGCCAGCTCAAACAATACGGCACCATTGTTCCTCAGTTTTGCATGCTGAGCCACATAACCCCATACCTGCTTCAGGTATTTGTGATAAGCATCGCCAATACATATTTTCTCCGGGCAGACACCGGGCGGGCGCATCACCACATAAAGTCCTTTACTGATGGCATATTCAGCCATAGGCACAAACACCTCATCAAGGTATTTCTTGAAACGCTCGAACTTAAAATACTGGATATCACTCTCGGGAACATAATACACACCACTAGGCACATCATTGCTCCAATAGGGATCCATATGCTGACGGACAAATGTCATCTTCCAGCCGGCATTCATGATTCCGTCGATGATTCCCTTGTTGTAACGCAGGCAACCGTTCACATCGAAATTGGTCCATTTCGTTCCCTGCTCGTTGAACCAGGGACTGAAAGTCTGGGCAAAGCCGTGCAGATTGTGGCGCTTTCCTTCAGCGTCGACCAAAAACGAACCCTCCACGTGCAGGGGGGACAAAGTTGCGTTTTGGGCGCATACGCTCAAACCTGACTGCATGAAAACAGCAAGAAACAATAATAATTTTCGCATTCTTTCTCTTAAGAAAAAGTTAGTTATTTATTTAGGCTATTTAGATATTTACATGTCACAGGCAGCACAGCTTTCGTCTTAAAATGAGCAGGAGGGTGAATCACATCAGCCTCCTGCCAATAAAACTACTAACCATAACTAACCTAAAAACAATTATTCTGCTGCAAAATTAGCTTTATATACGCATGCGAACAAATAATTATGTATCACGCATTTTATATTTTGTAACATTAGTTTGGCCATTTTACGAAAATATGATATCTTTGCAAAAGTTTGTAACATCATGAAAAGAAATGAGACGTAAAGTTCTAACCTTTCTATTAACTTTTTTAGCCGTTCTGAGCGCCAAGGCGCAAATGGGAATATTGTTTAACGCTGACAATCAGTTGTCGAGCAATTTCGCTTCGCAAGTGTTCCAGGACAACGACGGATTCATCTGGGTAGCCACACGTAACGGTCTGAACCGCTACGACGGCTACAAATTCCGCACCTTCAAAAAAGAGGACAACCGTTCGGAACTTAGCTCGAACTATGTCAACTGCGTCGCCCAAAGCCGAAAGGGCACACTTTACGTGGGTACAAATACTACTGTTCAGACCTACGACGGCGCCCGTTTCCACAACATACAACTGAAAGACGCCAACGGCAAGCCCATCAGCACATACATTAAATACCTGCTGCAGAACAGCAAGGGCGAGATGCTCGCGTGCACGTCAGGCTACGGCATCATCCGGCTCGACGAGAAAACATCCTCAGGACAGACCGACGACGCCCTGAGCGGAGGCCAGCGTTTCATCAGCTTTGCCATGGAAGACTCAATGGGCCGGTTATGGCTGATTACCGAGAACAATGGCATCGTGCTCATTGAGGCCAACCACAACACCCTGTTCTTCCAGGATGCGGACCATCGTTCGATGCTCCGCGAGATACGGCAGGACAGCAAAGGCAATATCTATGTGGGAGTCAACGGCAAGGGTGTCTACCAATACAACGACCACAAGCGCCAGTTTGAGCATATTGCACAGACTGCCGGGCTGCCTGTCAACACCCTGTGCACCACCCGCGATGGACGCCTGCTGCTCGGATGCGACGGACAGGGAATCATCGTCTACGACCCGATGACCGGCAAGCTTACCAACAATCCCTTCTACAGCCGCGACTTGAACATGAACAAGAGCAAGCCCATGTCGATACTTGAGGACCGCAACGGCAACATCTGGATTTGCCTCTTGCAGAAAGGCCTTTTCATGCAGCCTGTGGCAAAGATGGACTTCGGCTACATGGGCGACCGACTGGGCGGACAGAACGTCATCGGCTCCAACTGTGTCGCCAGCACTCTCATCGACAGTCGCGGACGGTTGTGGATAGGCACCGACAAGGACGGGCTCTACCTGTTCGACCGAAGCAGCTTGTCGGCAAAACACATCGTCAACTGCCCCAGTACCATCCTCAGTTTGGCTGAGGACAAGAAAGGCAACATCTGGCTCGCCTCGTTCGGTCAGGGCTGCGGATGGATAGACCCCGTATCGTTCCAATGGCATCAGGCCGATCTCGGACAGGGCAGCAACGCCAACGTGTTCGGACTGGCCACAGCCAGCAATGGCGACGTGTGGATTGCCACCATGGGCTCCGGGCTGGTGCGCCTCAACGTGCTTAACGGACAGATGACGGTCTACACCATGAAAGAGAATGCCGACAACGACCAATCTGTCAACAGCCTGCCCAACAACTACCTCAGCAAGCTATGCCTCTCACACGACGAGCGCAAGCTCTTCATTGCCGGCGCCGTGGGTCTCTGCTGTCTGGATATCAACAGCGGCAGCTGGACGAACACCTTCGGCAGCAACTGCCCGAACATCGGCACCTTCTCGCGTGCTGTCTATGCCGATGCCCGCGACCGTGTGTGGACAGGTACCAACGACGGACTCTACTGCTACGACCTGCGCACCCGAAAGGCCCGTTACTACACCATTGAAAACGGGCTTCCTGTCAACGGTATTGCCTCCATCGCCGGCGACAGAAAGGGCAACCTCTGGCTGGGCACCGATCACGGACTATGCTGCTTCAACCCTGACCAGGCCACATGCATGAACTATTATGTAGACAACGGTCTGCAGAGCAACGAGTTCAGCGACGGCGCGGTCAGTATCAGCAACACCGGTGAGCTCTATTTCGGCGGCACCGGCGGCATCAGCTGGTTCAACCCTGCACAGGTGCAGCCGCAAGAATGGAAAGCTGATGTCTATCTCACCGGCCTCATCATGGGCCACACACCCGTCACAGCTGGTGTCAAGTCGGGCATCTATACTGTCACCGACAGCCTCGTCATCAACTCCAGCCACTTCCACCTTAGCTACAACGACAATTCTTTCTCGCTGCAACTCTCAACATTCACCTTCGACAACCCCGAGCACATCACCTATCTCTATAGCATCAATGGAGAGGAATGGACGCGCCTGCAGACAGGTGTCAACGAGATAACGTTCAGCCGCCTGCCACCGGGCAACTACCATTTCCGTGTGAAGGCCATGAACAACAATCAGGAGACCGGCATCCGCGAGTTCACCATTCATGTGCATGCGCCGTGGTACGCCTCCACATGGGCATGGTTCATCTACCTGCTTTTGGCGGGACTCGCCGCATGGGCATACTTCCACTACCGCCAGCGGCAGATGCAGAACCAACTGCGCCTGCAGGAGCATATCCATGCCGAGCAGATGGCCGACGCCAAACTGCGTTTCTTCATGAACATCAGTCATGAGATACGCACGCCTATGACCCTCATCGTCACTCCGTTGCTCTCGCTCATCAAGCAGGACAAAGACCCGCAGCGCCACGGCATCTACGAGACCATGCGCCGCAATGCCGAGCGAATCCTTGGACTCATCAACCAGATGATGGACTTGCGTAAGATTGACAAGGGACAGATGATGATGCACATGCGCGAGACCGACTTGATATCGTTCGTGGGCGACATCTACACGCTGTTCACCCAGCATGCCAAGACGAAGAACCTACAGCTCAGCTATGAGCACGACACCGACGTGTTGCCCGTATGGATAGACCGCAGCAACTTCGACAAGGTCATCGTCAATATCGTCTCCAACGCGTTTAAGTTCACCAAGCCGGGCGGCATCGTCGACATCAAGGTCACACACGACGACCAGCACGCCGTCATCACCGTATACGACAACGGCGAGAAGATACCTGCCGACAAGCTATCTCGCATCTTCGAACGATTCTACCAGATACCTGCCACCATGAACGACAACAGAGTGGGAACAGGCATCGGACTCGACCTCACGCGCTCGCTCGTAGAGTTGCACCACGGAAAAATCGAGGCACACAACATTGAGGACGGCGAGGGATGCGAGTTTGTAGTCACTATTCCGCTGGGCAACAGCCACTTGCTGCCCGACGAGATGATTGTCGACGAGCAGGACAACAGCATAATGGCCAGTCTGATGGAAGAGCCTGCGCCCGAGAGCGACGAGCCCGAAATGGTGGAGCACATCAACCGCAGGAAGACCATCATCGTAGTCGAGGACGACGACGAGATACGCAACTATCTGAGCACCGAACTGGGCGACAACTACGACATCGTAGAGTGTACCAACGGCATGGAAGGCCTTAAGGAGACTCTCAAGAGCCACCCCGACCTGATCATCTCCGACATCATGATGCCCGAGATGGACGGCTATACGCTGTGCTCGAAAATCAAGTCCAACCCGTCGACCAGCCACATTCCAGTGGTGCTGCTCACCGCCAAGAATCGCGATGAAGACCAGCTCGAGGGTCTCGAGACAGGTGCCGACGCCTACATCGTCAAGCCCTTCAACATGGACATTCTGCGGCGCAACATCATCAATCTCATCAACCGGCAGGACATGCTGCGACTGAAGTACGGCCGCAACGACCAACTGGAGGAACAGGTCGATGACGTGAAGATGAAGTCACCCGACGAAAAGCTGCTCGAGCGCGTCATGAGCGTCATCAACAAGAACATCAGCAACTCCGACCTCAGCGTCGACAGCATCGCCGACGAGGTGGGCATCAGCCGCGTACACTTGCACCGGAAGATGAAACAGCTCACCGGACAGACACCCCACGACTTCATCCGCAACATCCGCCTGAAGCAGGCCGCACAACTGCTGGCCAACCAGAACATGAACATCACCGAGGTGATGTATGCCTGCGGATTCAACAATTCAGCCTCCTTCTCCACCATCTTCAAGAAGTTCTACGGCCTGTCACCACGCGACTATATGCGCGAGCATGCCTCCGACAAAGACACGAAGGCCTGAGGCCAAGACATTATCAGTAACCATCCCTGTTATCTACCTGTTACTTACGGATAAAAAACAAGAGGAAAAGTTTGCGGAAGAGAGATTATTATTGTATATTTGCAGTAGGATAAGCCATTCGCTGGCTTATCCTAATTTCATTTAATAAGCACCCTTTTCCGTAGCTTCCACTCCAGCGTAAGCAAACTATCACTACAGTGAGAGGATCCTATCACTGGAGTGAGAGAAAGCTATCACTGGAGTGATAGTCTCCAAAAAGATGCCATTTTGTACCTTCCGCAATGCCTGATTGTACCACAACTGATGCCTAAACGTACCGCTACTGATGCCTGTTTGCACAGTCATTGATGATGAATCTTTCAACGAACCAATATTTTCAACAACGATAGCAGCTCCTATTAATTCGAGTAGCGAGGAAAGATTGCATTACCCTTCCTCGCTACTCTTAGTGTATTTGTTAGTGTTTTAACAAAAAGCAAATTAATTCATAAAGTTAACGTCAGATGCGAGCTATTTTAGATTGCTCTCAATCCACTCGATGATCTTGGGATCACTTGGGCGGGGAGCATTCAGACTGATGATATTTCCTTTTTTGTTATTATTATCCTGCGTTCGTTATTGACAGTTTCAGTATTGGGATACTTGACGGATAATGTTTTGATACTGATCAATTAGGTAGGAGGTATTAGTAAATTTCTTTCCATTATATTCTATCTCACGTTCTTTACTCGTATCAATCTTTTTCAATTGTGTAATGCGCTGCTTAGCATACTTGATAATACCTTTCATGGCCTTTTTGTTGCTCTTATTTTCTAAAACAAGTTGCTGCATATCATTAATGAGAAAATAGTCATCAATCTTATCCGTCTTCTTCATTTCTTCTGTAATATACTGATAGATAGTAGGATAATCATTGGCACATTTAGCTTTGGTGCGAAGGATGGTTTTAACGATATCGTCGGCACCAGGCACACCATATTCAATCATTTTCTGTTTGTATGCTTCATGAGCTTCTTCGTCGAAACCCAGATATGTCATGCCATCGAACTTCAGGCAATCAAGAGCATGCTGACTCCATAATGCATCGAGTATTCTTACAGCCCTTTCACCCTGATTCTCCTCAACGGTCTGACGCTCTTTGTATACAGCGAGGAAGATATCGTCATTGGGGGTAAAACCACCATCAGCAAAGGCAGAATACAACTTTTTATTAGCTGCAATCTCATGGCTGCTTTTTCTTTTCAACAGTATGGTAGTCACATTCTTGAGCTCCTCACTCATATGAATATCCTTAAGTATCTTCGCGTAATCCATCAAGAAACTATCATTGCGTTCACCTTCGTTGAACTTTTTCTGATACCAAAGAAAACCCTTTTCATTGTTGAGCACATCTTCTATTTTCTTTATAAAATCTGTAATGTTAGCAGCACCTACAGCGCGTCCACGAAGATCACCATTTGATTCTAAAATTAAAAAGGTAGGAAAGGCACTGACATTGTATTGCTTACCTATTTCCGGACCTTCGTCTTTCTCCATGTCAATTTTGTAGTTAACAAACTTATTGTTAAAATAGTCACCAGCCTCTTTCTTTACGAACTCCTTGGTGGCCATCATCTTACATGGACCACACCATGAGGTATAGCAATCCACGAATATTAGTTTTCCTTCTGCTTTTGCCAAAGCTTTAACCTCTGCAAAGGGCTTTCCTTCAATGAAGTTAATGCCTTGGGCAGCCGTATTCATATATACAGTCACGGCTGCCAAACAAATAAAAATTATTTTTTTCATAAATCCTGTTATTTACATTCAAAATCTACCACTTTCCCGCAGATGTTCTTGAAACTTTTCACCTCTTTTAGCGTTCCATCTGCAGCTGCCTCCAAGAAATAAACAGAACCACTATTAGCCTTATCGCTACCATCGCTCACGGCCACATAGAGAATCTCGGTTTGGTCATTATAGTTGAACTCCATATAGTCTACTTTCTGTGGCATTGTATAAGAAGATATAATGTTGCCCGTATTGGCACTTACACAAACAATCTTGCTACCGTAAGCATAGTAGAGAAAGTTTGGCTCATTGATGCCGATAGCAAAACATGTAGCTTGAGAAGCACCCTCTTGTGTAAGTGCCTGCTTATGAGTTGGGAGGATACGATGGAACGACTCGTAAGTTACGTAATCATAGGATAAGTCTTTCACACCACCTATCAAGAAACGGTTACCACTATTGTCTTGCATCACGGCGCGTATGCAGCTCTCATTTGATAACACGAAATTGCGCCCCCAGAGCATGTCCATCTTCATGTCGGCAGGATTGAACAGGGGACTATCGGAAGCCATAATTGGTGACAACTTGCTATAATTGTAGTACAAAAAACTGCGTGACAATTCATCATAGAAATACTTATCGTTGTCTTCGTAAAAAGAGAAGGGGGCAATCTTGTAAGCCCCACCTATCTTGGTTTCAAACTTAGGGAATCTACTATCAGTAAACATTATTGATCTTACGAATACACCTCCGTCAACAATGGCAACCTCATCCATTCCCCACTTATTCTTGCACAGGCATTCCATAACACCTGGCTTACTGGGGAAAAAGAACATATCGCTATAATCCATCATCATACGGAAATCAATGGGATCACAGGCAATACTTCCTTCATCCGTGGAGATGACTATCATCTTTTGCACGCCTTCATTCCCAGAATAGAAAATTCCTTTGGCATTGCGTCCAGCTTTATAACCATTGACACTTTCAAAGATATTCTCTATTACTTTATCAATCACGTTAATAAAGGCCACATTGGCATATCCATCTACATTACTCAGCACAGCCAATCCTTTTGAAAATGAATTCACCACATGTACATTGCTGCACTGCATATAGAACAAGCCTGTCTGTTTGTCTTTAACCTGATAGACAAGATTGTATTCACCTGGAGACCCATTAATAACCGCATTTAGGTTACGCTCGTGTGAGAGTGTATCTGGATCATCAGTTCCTTTAATCATATAGATGTACCAAAGATACTCATAGTCGTTCACATCAAAATTGCCAGATGATATCAGATTGGGGGTTATTATCAAGTTGGCAAACTGCTCTACATTGTAGCTGCTTTCCATGCCAGAAATACTCACTTCGTTGGTCTGTACGTAATCGTAGTTACCGTCATCACCAGCACATGAGGCAATGCCAATGAACATGGAGAGTATCACAAAGAACGATACAGCTGTAAAAAATATCCTTTTTATCATAGTCTTCTGTCTAAAATATTTTATCTATTTTATTGCCAAGGCTCTATTACATTGCCTTCGCGATCCGTAACTGGATAATTATCCTTAAGATAGTTGTTTATGTAAGAACGAGCATTCTTCCAATAAGTCGACTCGGCTTTATATTCTGCGGCTGTTGCAGGAAAATCTCTGCCAAGCAACTTGATAATGAGTTCGTGCTTGCCACGGGTGTAGGGTCCGAACTGATTGTCCAAACGGCTGTCTTTCCAATAGGTAGGTTGCATCAAGATATTGGAGATGAGCAAAAATACCTGTGTACGGTTAGTGATGCCCAGTTTCAGTTCATTAGTCTCATCCAGGGCAATGGAGAGCACCACAGCTTTCTGCTCAAGCTGAGGATCTTTGTTATATACAACGATAGGTATCACGGTCTGCATTTCGCCCGCATTCAGTATATATTCTGTTTTCAATGGTTCATAGTGAACACCCGCTTGGGCAGTGCTAAGGCTTTCGTTAATGTGGATTTTCACCATGCGATCGTGATCTGAAGGATTTCCCATCAAATCGACCAATAAGTTCACCACAGCAGTATCTACATTTTTCCCAGCAAAAGAATAATTGATGCTGTCATTAGTAATTGCCCAATTGTTGGCATCAGTTTGGAAATAGACTGCATCTTCACCATTGAATCCTTTGGGATCATTCTCTTCACACGAATATATAAGGTTGACTGCAAGTAAGATGGCTGCCACCTCGATAATTGTATATATGTTTTTTATTAATCTCATAATGGTTGCATATTTAATGATAAACAATTAGTTGCTGTTGCTATATCCGAACTCTATCTCCTGATCGGGCAGAGGGAAAACATAGATATCCTGCGTAGTAGGTACAAGGGTGTTGGGAATCTGATAAATATTTCTACGTTTGTAATAGAAAAAAAGTTGTCCTTCCCCTATAAACTCCCGTTGATACTCTTTTTGCAATTCAGCTATGAGGTCTTCACCATCAGGGAGGGGGTTGCTATTATATCCACGCATACGACGGAAAGTCTTTAGATATTCAATATCGCCAGAAGCCTCGGCTGCTATTAAATACATCTCGCCCAGCTTCAATAAGGGGATCTGTGTTCCAGTCATATACTTATTGATATATTCCTTGGCATTTCCACTCGGAATCGAGAATAGCCGCTTGACACGAAAGTCGAAATCGAGACCATATCCACCAAATATCTCGGTCTTTCGGTCATTACTGATGGTGAGTGCTGCCTGTGCGTCGAGATAATAGAGATCGTTGTGACTCCTCTTCAAGTCGTAAATGTATAATGATGTGATATATTCATGATGTGCCATACACTCTGCAACAGAGGGAAAACTTAGTTGTTCATCTGTCATGATTTTGTCGTTAATTAGCTCAAACTTTCCACTGTTGATCACCTCTTGTGCATAAAGCAGCGCTCTGCTCATATCTTCCTTATATAAACAAATACGAGCCAGTAGAGCTGTCATGCCATAGTAATTGAATCGTGATGTTCGAAAGAGCCAAAAACCATCATCAGCTAAATAATCGTCTGCCCAATATTGACTCTCTGGCAGTTCTGAGTAGGTGGTTTTTGCCGGTCCCAATGGATCAATGTCTTTCACTAGTTCACGTGCCTCCTCCAGATCGTTTATCAACACATCGAGAGATGCCGACACAGTAGTTGGTGTAACTGGGCTGTTTGTAACCTCGCGTACCAAGGGTACTGCCAAGCTATCCATACCCGTTTTGTAAGAAGGGGCATAAGCACGAATCATGTCGAATAGCAAATAGGTGCGTGCAGCCATTGTCTCTCCTTGTACCAAACGACGCAAGCTGTCGGGCATCACGCGTCCTTTTTCTTGTAAGTTTTTCAGAATATAGTTGCAATTGGCCACACCGTTGTAAGCTGTAGTCCACATTCTGTCGAAACGAGTTTTGCAGCCATCATCAGCATAGTTATATTGCATCGCCTGTTTATAGTTCTGCCCAACAGAAGAATACTGTTGTGCTAATACATCTAAAAATGCCATTGTTGCCTCGCCACCATAGAGACTCGTGCTACTCATAATAGTATAGATGCCAAGGGTAGCATCACGGAAACCATCTTCACTTTCGAAGAAGATCTCTTCTTTCACTTGTGACTTGGGACGTACATCAAGCCAGTCCTCACAAGAAACAAGCACTGTTAATAGGGCTAAAAGGCAAAAGGACATAAAGCTTATCTCTATTTTCCTCACCTTTTCTATATATTCTCTTTTCATAATCTTTCTTAATTACTAATTCCTCATTTTTTTACCTTTCCTTAGAACCTTACTTGCAGGCCAAGACTGAAGTTACGTGCATATGGATAGTTGGTACCACGTTCTATCTTGACAGTGGAAGTATGAAACACATCATTCATATAGAACAGCAGTTTCAATCGCTGTATGCCATACCGCTTAAGGTTCTTGTTATCGAACTCGTACGAGAGATTCAGAGTGCTCATTTCCAAATAGTTATAATCTTCAATAAAACGTGAAGTAGGGCGTGTTGCAACTTGGAGATCAAGGACACCTACAACGGGGTCACGGGCAAAAGCTGCAAAACGAACAATATCACCGGGCTTTTGCCAGCGAGCAGTCAGTGCACGGGCATCAGCATTGTAACGTGGGTCAATATCCTGCACTTTGTCAACAAGTGTCTGGTTGTACATCTGTCCACCCATTCGATAACGGAAAGTGGCACTCAACTGCAGACCCTTCCATGAAAACAGCGTGCCGAATGTGCCTTCTACCTTGGGGTCTGTGCAACCACCGATGACGTAGTTCTTAGCCGACCAGTCACTCACTATTCTTCCGTCTTTGGTGAGGAAGAGCTCACGACCTGTCAGCGGGTCGATTCCCAATGACTCGTTTACCCATATAGAATTAATACTTTCGCCTTCAACGAAACGTACCTTGGGTACACTAACATGATCTTCTTTTTTGCCATCAGTAATGGCAGCATCCTGAGTATCGTTATATGCTCTCAGAGCATTGGATATTTTCAGCAGCTTATTTTTGTTATGGATCATACTTCCGAAAACGCTCCAGTGCAGCTTATGGGTATTACTCTTCAGCAATACGGCACGGGCGCTGAGCTCCCATCCCTTATTCTCCACCTCGCCGAGGTTTGCCATATAAGTGGTAAAACCGAGTGATGGCGGCAGAGTCACTGCGGTAAGCACATCTTTGGAAGTCTTGATATAGTAGTCGTACGACAACTCAAAACGGTTGTTGAACAGTGCAAGGTCAACACCAAAGTTTTTCTCGTTGGTACGCTGCCATGTCAGTTCCTCATTTCCCATGGCGAGCAGCTTGGCGCCCACACCATAGTGATAGCGCTGGCCGGTAAGATACTGATAAGTGGTGATGGCCTGATAAGGATCATACTCCTGTGAACCGGTAAGTCCATAGGTAGCACGCAGCTTTAACTCATTCAGCCATTTCGCATCTTTCATGAAATGCTCCTTGTGGAGGTTCCATCCGAGTCCTGCAGACCAAAACGGTGCCCATCGACTATCAGATCCGAAACGTGAAGATGCATCCTCACGGAAAGAGAGGTCTATTAAGTAGCGTTCATCGAAACTGTAGTTAATATTTCCAAGAAAACCAACAAGGCGTGAAGTATATTCGTCACCTGAGGGTGCACCAGCCTGTTGGTACTGATTTGCAAAGCTAATATAGTCGAGATTGTCGTTAGGGAATCCTTCGGCTACAACCGTAAACTCCTTTGACTTATGCTGTTGAATATTCCAACCTGCATTCGCATTAAGAACATGCACACCTATCTGCCGGAAAAAACTGAGCACCAACGAACCATCATAATTGAACACATCTCCGCGTGATGCCGTATAGGAGCCTCTTCGATCAAAATTGTCACCGGTAAAGGCAGCAAAATCGGTGTGGCGACCGGGTTTGAAAATATCATTTGAAGTATTTTGGACAGTAAACGAGAAATTTCCTTTCAACCTCAATCCTTCCAAAATATGCCAATCGATACCAAAGAGGTTTGTCATATCATTGTAGGCCGTTTGATCAATAGTGTTTAGTGTACTATTATACAACGGGTTGTGTACTGGGTCACGATAGGATGGGAAACGGTCATCAATATCCACTTGATAGATATATGATCCGTCCTCGTTCTTAAATCTAAGATAAGGATTCAGCATGGCATAGCTGCTGAAAGAACCGTAAGGAGTATTATTTGAAGTGACGTTTGAATATGTAAGTTGATCACGGAAGGTGATATTATTGTAGATATATTGTAACTCCAATCCGATACCCATACGCTTGCGTCCCGACTTTTTCATCACACCTGGTGTGTTGTTATAATTCAAGTCCATTGCATAGCGGAAATTGTCAGAACCTCCTTCAAGGCGGACAGAATGCTTATGTCCAATAGCGACCTGGTCGAGTGGTTGCGCTAGCCAGTCGGTGTTCACACCTTCTAGTATGTTTCTCAATCGATGATTGTATGACATGTCGCAGTATAATTGGTCGCTGGTTTTGTCTTGGCTATACATTTTGCGATAGCTGACATCGTATAGACCAGCCATTTTTTCCAACTCCAGTTTCTGCTCAGGTGTACAGAGGTTATAAGCACTCAGGTCGGGTATATAGAAAGTTACGTCAGCATTGTAGCTCACCTCCATCTTACCTGTCTTAGGCATCGTTGTGGTGATGACCACCACGCCATTGGCAGCACGTGAGCCATAGACAGCGGTGGCAGCAGCATCTTTCAGCAGCGTGATGGTTTCAACACGGTAAGGATCCATATCGAACACCTTCTCGGCCGATGTCTCAAAGCCATCAACGATGAATATAGGCATATTGGGGTTACCCTTGTAAGTGTCGCTCATGCCCGTGATGCTGCCTGAACCGCGAATCTGGAAGTCCGGTACACTATTCGGGTCACTACCCATGCTGTTGTTCTCGATTTTTACAAATGAGGGATCCACGTTTTGCAGAGCCGTAAGGATATTCTGATTAGAACCTGCCAATAACTGTTCTTTGTCATATGTTTTGGCAGCACCGGTAAAACTGTTCTTTGCTTGTGAATAATAACCGTTGACCACCACTTCCTTTATCTGTGTGTCACCACGCATCACTACATCACGGGTAACATCACTGTAACCTTGAGCAATCTGTACATACTCATTGGAAAGTCCCACATAGGAGAATTTCAGGGTTGTGGTCTCAACAGGAATCTTAAAAGTGTAGAATCCGTCAGCATCCGTAACCGTACAAACACGTGTTTCACCGATACAGACAGGTACTCCGACAAGCAATTCTCCATCCTCATCTCGTACATAACCTTTTACTGTACGTTCGCGACCACTTAGTTGCTTCTGAAAGATTGTCACGATATTGCCCTTCACGCTGTAAGTACAATTAATAAGATTTGCCACTTGACCGATGATTTCCTCTGCTGTCTTATTCACGGCACGCAGCGTAATCTTTGGCCAGTTTTTAGCCAGATTAGCATCGTAGAAAAAGTCTATCTTTGCTTTACGATGGATTTCGTTCAGCACTTGTTCTACAGATGTCGATTTAACATCTATGCTCATTTTGGTGTCGGCAGGCATGGATGCGAGGGCTTTACCTGGCATCAGCAACATGACTGTCATCAGCAACAACAAGCCGATGAATCGCTTTTGATGTTTTGTTTGCATCATAAATTACTTGTTTAGGTTAATATATAATTTTTGATTATTTACATTCAGACGCATTCCCGTAACCATTTCGATTGTTTCGAGTGTCGGCTTGAGATCTTCATAACGACTCAATGAACCGGAGAATTTATGATTTCCTAAATCCTTGTTCGCAAACTCCACGTCTAATCCATACCAACGGGCAATGACACTCATGATGCGCTCCAAAGTCCAATCACTAAAGACAAACTCTCCCTCATTCCATGCCACAAAGGGCGCAGTGTCGACATCTGAGACGTTCAACTGGGAATTGACAATTGATAATTCTTGACCGGGCGTGAGCATCTTCTCACGCCCATCTGTGGGAGTAAAGCTCACAGAACCCTTGACAAGAACAACTGTCAACTCTTTGTTATCGTTCCCATTCTCAGTACTGGTTCCCGTATTCACCACGAACTCAGTGCCATATACCTTCACGTCTCCCTTTGGCGTATGCACCACAAACTGCCGACTCTTATCCTTTGCCACCATGAGATAAGCCTCACCCTCGAGAATAACATCCCGACGGTCGCCAAACTTCTCCGGATAAATCAACCTACTATTATAATTAAGGTGTACCAAAGAGCCGTCAGGGAGTGTCACCCAATACTCTTTGTTATGATAGGTGGTGATACGTTTGGCTTCCTCCAACTGTTCCGCGAAATCCTCATCCACATGATAGCGGGCACTTTCCTCTTCTGTAATGACTTGCTTCTGAGGTGTTGCAGATGTAATAATCTCCGCACCCTGCCATCCCTTACTCTGACTCTCCTGCATGGCATACTCCACCTCCTGACTAATCTCTGGCGGAGTAACACGGGTGTACTCGCGATGATACCAGTAAGCGCCACCCACGATGAACAAAACGATAATGGCAGCAGCACGGTAGAGATAGGTAGTGAAACGATGAGCGTGTAACGGAACCTCCTTCGTTTCTTTCTCCTCGTTCCATAATTTCTCTTTTATACGCTCCAAAGATTGCTCGGCATCTATCTCTTTTCGGAAACGATACTCTTTTTCTAAGTTCTCAGGTTCGCTGAGGTACTCAAAAACGGTTTCATGTCGGGCATCAGCTTGTCTCCACAGATCAAGTTCCTGTTGTTCCGACTCGCTGATGATTTGCAGTGTATGTTTCAAAATCAACGTGATAATACGCTTATCTACATTTAATTCTTTCATCTTCATTTAATATTTTTTATTTCCTTATTCGTTTAATTTGCAAAAAAGTACCGTCAAACAGTAGCATTTTTTAAAAAAAACAAGTTATTATTAAAAAAAAGAGTATCTTTGTAGCCTGATATCCTGTCAAGATATTCTGAGAGAGCCATGATCATAGATAACGAAAAATATCGACAATTCTGCAATGGGAATTTAGATGCTTTCTACCGGGAAGCCTATCCCAGTCTGTTGTCTATGGCCAACAGGATGTTATCTCCATATTACTCTTACATGGCGGAAGATTGTGTGCAGGAGGCAGTATGCAGTGCCTGGCGTAACCGTGAGAATATCATTTCACCCTCTAATTTGAAGTCCTATCTATTCGCTTGTGTACACAATGAGGCTGTTAACATCCTTCGAAAACACACACACAAGCAGAAATATCATCAGGAACAGAATGTGCTTCGCATTGATTTAGGAGTGGATGAACAATATCTGATACAAGAGGCACTCGACACTTTATATGAGATTATCGACTCATTACCCGAAGAATATAGGAAAATTTTTGAACTTAGCTATGTAAAAGGATTGAAGAATGAGGAGATAGCCCGTGAGCTGAATCTCTCTTTGAGTGGCACAAAAAAGCGCAAAGCCCGTTTTTTAGAGCTGTTGCGCGAGAAGTTGTCTGAGCATACAGGAGACACTCTGTTATGGATGATGATCTTTCAGATCTGTCAACGTATGGCAGAGTAGTTGATTATTTAAACGACCACCAATCCAGATGCACTTCTTTCGTACATTGATCGAAGCAGAGATACAGGTCATGTACGCCATAGGCATTTTTCACCTTCGCGGTGAATGACCGATAGTTATCTAATGATCTTGTTGGCTGTATTTTGACGGTCCCGATCACTGGTCCTTCGGCACTGTCCAGACGAATCGTTAGATTACATCTGCCTGTCGCAGCTGCACAAACAGTCATCTGCTTTGCACCTTTTTCCTGGAAATCAACTCCTCTGAGACGGATATATTCCCCATCATCGATATCTGTGACATACATAATATAGCACAACACACAGCATGGTTTAGTTTAATCCCATATTAAATATCCATAACCTAAACTAAACCTATATAAGTTTTTTTATTATTTTTGCAAAATCAAATGAGCCACAC
>JAEEGH010005427.1_pt1 | contig 32027 bp, 23 predicted proteins | sample 9134181 | NCBI WGS metagenome assembly JAEEGH01 (sample SAMN16246544, study PRJNA631951) | gut metagenome | biome: gut microbiome; feature: rumen; material: DP-attached | host: Bos | place: Iran: Karaj | collected 2018-10
GAAACCGCAATAGGATTCGTTGTCAACCGTGCGGCTGTACGGTACCATCAGATAAGGCACGCCGTGATGTTCGCCGTAGAAGGCGATGGAACGGACCAGATCGACGTTCCAGTTGCCGTTGCCTTGGCTCTGCTTCTGGATCCATGCGTTGAAATCGTCCATACGGTCCGTCGAAAGCGAAGCGGGTTTGTGGAACGCCTCGAACACGAGACGCAACGGCACATCATGGTATTTGCCGATGAACGTGTTGATTTCAACGGAATCACCGCTCTGCGTAATCTTCGTGTTCGGAAGCTCCGGATACTGGAGGTTGATGTCGCTCTTCAACGGGCATGATTCGATGCCGATCATATTGGACAGCATCCCGCCCTGCTCATCCCGCGGCCATGAAACGACATTTTCCGGCGGACGGTAGACGAACATCCGGTAGGCGGCGAACAAGGCGCCCAGAAAGACGATGACGGAGACGACAATCATCGTCAAACGCTTCGTCTGCTTCTTCTGCGCCTTGCCTTTCATGATTTCAAGCTCTTCGGGCGTCGCCATGCGCGTCTGCATGGCGACGGTTTCCATTCCGGCTTCCGCATTATCTTCCGGCGGAGGCGGTTGCGGCGCGGCGACCGGTTTGGGCACGGGCTTCGGAACAGGCTTCGGCGCGGGGGCGGCCGCAGGCTTCGGCTGCGGGGCGACAGGCTTCAGCACAGGTTTCCTGGCGGCCGGCTGCGGGGCGGCGGCAGTCTTGGCGGGAATGATCGTCATGTCATTGTCCGCCGGAGCGGCGGGTTTCGGCACGGCCGGTTTGATATTGAGATTGGTCGCGTCGTCATCGGAGGACGCGGCGGCCGACGGCTTCGGAGCGGCGGGCTTCGGAGCGGCGGGCTTTATATCAAGATTGGTCGCATCGTCATCGGAGGACGCGGCGGCCGACGGCTTCGGCGGCGGAGGAGCCACGGCAGGCTTCGCAGGAAGCGCCGTCTGCTCGTCGTCGTTCGATGGCGCAGGCTGTGGCGCGGCGGGGGCGGCGTCCGGCAGGCATTCGAGAACAAACGCCGTCGAACTGCCCATGGTCACCGTCTGCCCCGCCATGAGCGTCTTGCGTTCCGCCGCGGCGAGCGGCGCCGAATCCACCAGCGTCACGCGGGAAGACAGGTTGTCCATGGCCACGCCGCCGTCTGACAACATCAGAACCACATGGCGTCCAGACACATCGGGGGCGGACAGCTTCAATTCGTTGGAATGGGAGCGGCCGATGGTGAGGGCCTTGTCCTCTGAAAGCGGAAAACACTTTCCCGCGATTTCGCCTTGGGTGAAACGTATCTGGTATTTCATTTCATGAGCCCTCCAAGGCCGCTGGATGAAATCTTGAGCAAAACGGGAATGCCGATGACGATGAAGATCGCAGGCATGATGAACACCGCGATCGGCAGAATCATGATGGACGGGGCACGGGCGGCCTTGCGCTCCGCGATGTTGAAGCGCGCACGCCGCATCTCCTCCGCCTGGACTTTCATCGTGTCGACGATGGAGGCGCCGATTTCCGTGCCGTGCGCAACCGCTCCGGCGAACGACGAGAAATCGTCGTTCTGAATGCGGCGCGCCATGTCCTCCAACGCCTCGATACGGTTTTTACCGAGCTCCATCTGCTTCAGCATGACGCCGAATTCGATGGCCAGCGGGTTGTTCTTGTTCTCCGTGCCGACGTAGTAGCGGATGGCCGCGGAGAAATCCAGGCCGGACCGCATGGCCGCCCCGATCAGATCAATCGCGAACGGCAGGCTGTGGATGATCGCCGTGATGCGGTCCTCCGCCAGTTTCGCGACTTTCATGGACGGCGTCATCAGGCCGAGCACGCCGAACAGCAGCCCCGCGCCAGCCGCATAGCCGACGCGATTCGACAGCAACATGACGACGATGGCCGGAATAATCGCACAAAAGATGCCCATAAACGCTTCCAGCGCATAGACATGCTCAGGGGGCAGCTTGATGGCCGCCTGCGCAAGGGCGATGCGCATCTTCGCCGTGCGGGCTGGCTGCAGCTCCGCCATTTTCACGCCGACGGAATCCGCCAGCATGGACGTCAGCCAGTAGAATTTTCTGAACAACGGCGGCAGATTCCAGCTGTCGATGTCGTCGGGCGTCGGCTTCCGGGTGCCGAGGCACATCTGCAGAAACGCATACGGCGCGAAGACCGCAAGGAAGACGATGACATAGATGGCGATATTCGAATTTCCCATGGCGTCACACCTCGATGGTCACGATTTTGTTGATGATATAGAAGCCGATGGACACCAACGCGGCGATGGCGGCGATGCCGCACCAGCCCAGTTTCGTCGTCAGCATCGGTCCCATCAGATCCGGATCGACTAAATATAACAAGATAAAGGCGAGAATCGGCGCGCAGGACATCGCGATCGCCTCGAACCGCCCCGCCGCCGTCATGTTCTTCAGCCGCTCCTGGAACTCCGTGCGGCTGCGGATCGTATCGACCATTTTGTCGAGAACGTCAACCAACGAGCCGCCGGATTTCGTCGTCAATTTGATGGTTGTAACGAGCAGATGGAGGTCTTCGCACGGCATCCGCTGATTGAGACGGTCCAATGATTCAGCCAATTCCAAACCAAGACGATATTCACGCAGAACGATGGCGAGCTCTTCCTGCATCGGCCCACCGATACGTCTCGACGTCGCTTCCAACGCCTGCGGGAAGGCCAGACCGGATTTCATGCCGTTGGCCAATCCCATCGTCAAATCCAATAGTCTGCTTTCGAATTTCTCCTTGCGCTGCAAGCCTTTCCACAGATAATACCAATATGGCAGCATGTATCCGAGAACGCCGAAGCCCAACGCCACCGGAACATATATGAACGGATTCAGCACGTTGACAGAGACGAGAATCAACAGGATGATAGCCGCCATCAGCATCGCGGCGGAGAAGCGCATCCGAAGCAACTTGCCCGGATCGATGAACTTCCGGATGGCTGCGCTACGGGCCGCATCGCCCGATATTTCATATTTCTCCTGCGAACGCTTGAACAGCGTCACAATGGCCAGAAACGCGAAAACCGCCACCGCCGTGAAGACGAGAGCGTATGTCAGATAATTCTGATTGGCAAATTGTTGCGGCATGATTCGAACCTCACGCTTTGGGGACGAAAACAGACATGTCGAGCTTGAGCCGCCCGCTTTGGCGGAGCTCTTCGACGAAGAAGGGTATGTTGCCGGTCGCGGAATGGTAGCCTTGCACCTTTCCGTCCTTGTCCATGCCCGTCTGATTGAATGTAAAGATATCCTGCAGAAGAATCACATCGCCTTCGCGGCCAGTGACTTCCGAAATCTGGATGATTTTGCGCGAACCGTCCGGAAGACGCGTCTGCTGGACGATCAAATCCAACGCGGACGCGATCTGCTCACGGATGGCCTTTGACGGCAGGTCGAAGCCGGCCATCATGACCATGTTTTCAAGACGCGTCAAAGCATCGCGCGGGTTGTTGGCGTGGGCAGTTGTCAATGAACCGTCATGACCTGTGTTCATGGCCTGCAACATGTCCAACGCCTCCGCGCCACGGCATTCACCGACGATGATGCGGTCCGGTCGCATACGCAATGTGTTGATGACCAAGTCGCGGATGGTGATACGCCCTTTTCCTTCGATGTTGGCAGGACGCGCCTCCAATGAGACGAGATTCGGATGGTCCAGTTTCAATTCGGCGGAGTCTTCCACCGTGATGACGCGTTCGCCTTTTGGAATGAACAACGACAGCACGTTCAGCAACGTCGTTTTACCGGAACCCGTACCGCCCGAAACAAGAATGTTCTGACGGGAGCGGACGGCCTCTTCCAAAAACATCGCCATTTCCGGCGTCATACTTCCAAATTTAATTAAGTCATCCGTCGTGAGCTTTTTCTCAGAGAACTTACGGATGGTGACGGACGCACCCTGCAACGCCAACGGCGGAATGATGGCGTTCACACGGGAGCCGTCGGGCAGACGTGCGTCAACCATCGGCGACGCTTCATCCACATGGCGCCCAAGCGGTTCCACAATTCGCTGGATGATGGAAAGCAGATGCTGTTCGCTGAAGAAACGGATACCGCTTTCGAAAATCTTTCCTTTGCTTTCGACGAAAACATGGTCCGGCCCATTTATCATGATTTCAGAAACGCGTGACGAACGGAGCACAGGGGAAATCGGACCATAGCCGATCAATTCATCCATAAGTGCTTGCCGAAACGTATCCAACGGAATCCGCGAAGGAATTTCATGGCGGCGTTCACGGAGAATCTGATCCATGACATGGCTGACGCGATCCATCGTCTCGTCGTTCTTCACGTCCAACGCGCCTTGCGTCAGATTCAGCCGTTCCAAAATGTCCGTATGAATCTGCTTCGTCAGCTCCATGATGGAGTCTTCATAAAGCAGTGTCGCGTTTTTGAATTCGTCCAAGAAGTTGTTGACTTCCGGTGACGGCGGCGGTGCCGCCACGACGGGAGCGGGTTGCGGAAGCGGTTGTGGTGCAGGCGTTGCCGCAATCGGTTCCGCCAACGTTGGTTCCACGGGAATTTCATCCGCCGCGTCGGCCGCCGACGCGACATCTTCAATACGGAGCGTGTTGTCACCAATCGTGACGACATCGTTTTCCTCCAGCGGCGTCATCGCCTGAATGGCTTCGCCGTTCACGAACGTGCCGCCGGAGCTTCCGACGTCTTCGATGAAAAGCATGCCATTGGCCTGCACAAGGCGGGCGTGATGACGGGAAATGCCCGCCCCCGAAAGGACGATGTTGCTTTCGGAATGCCGCCCAAGCGTCATTTCAAGATCACCTTCCGGTAGATCCATGACTAGGGCCGCCGCCTGCGCAGGAGTGTCAACGATGAGTCTTCGCATGATGATGACGTTTTATCAAATGGTTTCTATAAAATATAATAGGTCGCGCATACGCGCGACCATCCTTCGTCGTTATTATTTGCCGAACCAGCGTTTATACCACGCTTTCTCTTCGTCCTTCTTCTTGATGTCTTCCTTCAGGTCGCCCTTCGCCTCATTGTAGGTCGGAGCGGTTTCCTGCGAGACGGGAATCTCGATTTCCACCGCGTTGTCGGCGGAAGCGAGACGCGGGCAAGCCAGAATAAGCAGACGTGTTTCGCTCTTGTTTTTGCCATCTTCGGACACGAACCATTTCAGAACAGGCGTGTTGCGGAGGACGGGCAGGCCAGATTTCTCAGCGGACTGCGCAATCTTGCGCGAACCAGCCAGAACGACCGTCTTGTTCAAACCACAATGAATGGACTGCTGCGTGGAATCGACGGCGCGCGTATAGGCGTCGCCAGTCGTCGTCACAAGTGACGTGTTTTCAATGGACAAGTCAAGCTTAACCTTATTGGGATCCACAAGACCGCCTTTGACCGTAATGGTGAGGCCGTAGTCGATGTCCTGCAAAGCGCCAGAGTTCATGCCGGAAACCTTCACGGAAACCGTGCCGCCGGTATGGAGCTTGCCGCCCTTTTCATCGTGGTTGAGGAAGGTGACATGGCCCGCTTCATAGGTGCGGGTGATGCCGTTCTGCGCAAGGAAGCCCAACGTCTGCTGCATGTTGCTGCCGAAGGTGATCGTGGAGTTTTCATCCTTGCGGCCGTGGATCAAATCGAACAGCCAGTTCATGTTGAAATTGGCGGTCGGTGCCTTGGAGCCAATGCGCTCCGCGTCCGAATCCGTCACGCCGACATAGACGATATCTACTTGCAACGGCGTTTCGATGACGTTCAGATTGACGATACCACGAACGCGCCCCGCCGCTTCGCTCGGGGCGGTGTCGCCGACGGCCAGCCATGTCTGCGTGCTCAGAATCTGGTTAATCTGATTGATCTGCGACTGAGAGCAGAGTTCGCCCGAAATGACGACCGCGTCCGGAGCGATGTTCATGGAAATCTGTCCAAGACCAGGCTTCGTGCCTTCTTCCGCGAAGACGAATCCCGCATCCTGTAACATCTTCTTCAGGTTGAGCATCGTCTCGGCGGACGGACGGAACTGCGCGAAATTCTTCACGCCCGGATACATCGGCAGAACTTTCTGGAAGAGCCGCCAGTTTTCAGGATTGCTCACCGTGCCGTGGATGACGATCAAATCTTCGTTGATGGAGATGTCCAATTCGGGAACGGTATCCAGATCCGTGCGCAAACGCTTCAGAATGGTGTTGATGTTGCTCTTGACGGTGATGCGGTATTCGCGCGTCAGACCGCCGCCCATGACGAAGAGGCTGCATTCGCCCAACGCCGTACCCGTCACGTTGAGCTGCTTCTTGTTCAATTCCTCCACCGTCACTTTGCCCTGCGGCGTCAGACGGTAATTTTCAACGGCGAACGGCAGATCAAGACGTTTGCTTCCGCCGACGGTCAGACTGAACGTCTCCGCATCCTGCGCCCAGACGGCGACCGCCGCCAACACAAAGGCGACAAATGTTGTAAACAGTTGCTTTTTCATGGTTTATTACTCCTTGATTTCTGCGGGAACTGCTGGAATGTCAATGGGAGTCAGGCCTTCGATCATGCGCGTCAGAGCGGAATTCTCAAAGATGCCGCCGTCCTTGCGGTTGAGGGCCTTCGTGTCGTTCGTCTTGCGGAGAAGCGGATACAGCTCCGCTTCGCGCGAAATCGCCGTCAGCGCCAAAGCCTGTTGCGGAGGAAGCGACAGGAAGACACCACCGCCGTTCGTGATTTCCAGAATGCGAACACGCGGGAAGATGACTGATGTCACCATGCGGGTGAAGGTCTCCTCCTTCGCGTCAAGATTCTTGCCTTGCTTCACCGTTTCGCTCACTTTGAACGTGCCGATGATGGCGATTTCATCGCCCGGCTGCAACATGGAAACCAACGACGAATCCGCGAAATTGACAGGGAAGCCCCATTCGCCGTCGCCAATCACATTACCCATGGAACGGGACATGCCGACGTCTGACAGCAGCAGATAGTCGCCCTTTGCGATCGTGTGCAACACCTTCTGGCCGATGACCATGCTACGGTTATCCCACTTGATGTGCTGCTTCGGCAACGCGGACAGCGGTACTTCGCGCGGAATGATGAACGCCTCCGCGACCGCCTCGCCGCTGCCAAGCATGCGCGACGCCGCCACAATCTCAACCATTTCCTCCGTGCTCTCTTTGCTCTTGGACACGGTCCTGCTGACCGCAAATACTGCGGCCAAGCCCAAAATCACCGCGATGACTAGCGGAATGATGTTCTTCATCTGTCAATCCTTTTTTGTTTGCTTATACTATTTATTTATAAATCTCTATACTTTTACCATACCATAGCGGAGAAATCACGCATTTCAATACTTATAGTCGTGGAAATACGGCATTTTCCAGAAAAAATCACATCTCCATGAGTTTTTCGAAGCAACGGACGCGTTCCGCCATTCCGCCGTCATTCGCCTCATTCTGGATCAGACGGATCTTCGGCGCCGATTTCAGAAGTTTCATGCTCGGCGGCCAGTCGATAAGCCCCTTGCCCGGCAGGAAGTGCTCATCCACAAGTCCATGGTTATCATGGAGATGGCAATTCACGATCTCCGGCAGGAGCTTCTCCAGCGTGTGTTCATCCCAACCGACGGGCAGGCCATACGCCCCCCAGCATTTGTCCGCGTTGTTCGGAATCTCACGCGGCTTGGACGCGATGTGGGCGTGGCCAGCGTCGTAACAGATTCCAAGCCAAGGAGATTTGAAGTAGTTGATGAATTCAAGAAGCCGTTCAGCCGTCGTGATCGGCGCCCAGATGTTTTCGATGCAGATGACGACGCCGTTCTTCTCCGCCACCGGCAGAAGTTCCTCCAGACTGCGGCGCGTGTAGTCGCACAGCAGTTTCACGTCCGTCTTGCCTTCATAGACGGGCATTCCGCTACCGACATGGATTGTAATCGTATCGACATCAAAGAGATTGGCGATTTCAATCGCGTATTTGGCACGCGACAGCATGAGGCCGCGATATTCGTCAATCGGCAGGCAAAGGTCGCTCAACACGCCGAACGGCGCATGGGCGTCCAAAAACGTCAGTCCCGCCGCCTTCATATCCGCCTTAAGTTTTTGCGCAAATGCCGTATCTGTCATGATTTGCGCGACGCAGTGGTCGGTCAGCACCAAATGCTTTCCGCCGACGGCGGCGAATTCATTCATAATGCTTTGGCGGACACGGTCGGACAAGCCATGCAACGCGTAGAAATGGGTCACGGGAATCATGTTTTCTCCTTTTGTTGTTGTGATTTTTTAGATAACAATGATTACAATATACCGTCTGCATGGCATTTTTCATCTTCCCGCCTCCATCCACTTGAAAATAAAACGGCAAATGGTATTTTTGTAGCGAATGTTTCTCTTCACAATCCATCGGATGAAAAGGAATCCGCCATGTACGAACTGCAACGAACCAATCCGGACTACGTCGTCTATATTCCCAAAGGCCCCGCCGCCGGCAAACGGGACGGCGCGAACCATGTCGTCACCGTCCTGCCCGGCCTGAAGCCCAACAGTTTCGTCGCCTTCTGGCTGCAGGATTCCGCCGAACAGGCCCCCGATTCACATTACGTCTGTGCACGCTCGGAAGACAACGGCAAGACATGGACGGATCCCATCACGATTGCAGGACAAGGCTTCGATCCGAAAACAGGCCGCGACCGTTGCAGTTTCGGCACCGCTTTCCGCAACGCAAAAGGCCGTATCTACATTATGCTGAATCATTACAGCGGCTATGCGGATCCGCACGAAAATGGTTTTCTTTACATTACTTATACAGACGACGACGGGCAGACGTTCGGTCCGCAAGTCCAGGCGGAATTCAAGAAGTTCCCTGAATTGGAAAACGATGATCCAAACGTCCCGCCGACGATGATCGCCTTCCAACCGCCGCTGAAAATTTCCTCTGGCAAATACGTCGGCGGCATCACCCGCTATGCGTCGTTGACGAAATTTCCACGCCGCCCGCATTGGACCGATGAAGAGTCCGTCTGCTCCATGTACGTCATCGAAAACGCAGACGACAATCCCGCGCCGCAGGATCTGAAATTCACGTGGACGACCTGTCTGAAAGCACCGTCCCGCAACAATCCCGCGTGGAGCGTCGCACAGGAACCCGCCATTGTCGAATTGCCAGACGGCCGCCTTTTCTGCGCATTTCGTACAAATTTCGGTTCGCCTTGGTATTCGCTGTCAAACGACGGCGGCTACACATGGGGCGAAACAGAAGTGCTGCGCTACGGCGACGACAAGCCCGCCATGCTCCATCCGCTGTCACCCTGCCCCATCTACGGCGATGGCCGCGGCCATTTCTATATGTTCATCCACAACCATGACGGCCATTTCGGCCCATGGGGCCCAAAAGACACGGAGCACCATCGCCGTCCTGTCTATCTTGTGCGCGGTGTCTTCACGCCGGATGTCCATCAGCCGTTGACTTTCGGCGAGCCCGAAATGTTCTTCGACGACGACGGCATCCCGCTCGGCTACCACTACAAACGTGCGGATCTCGCCCTCTACGCCTCCATGACGCACATCAACGGTCAAAGCATCCTCTGGTATCCAGACCGCAAGCATTTCATCTGCGGAAAAATCATACGAGAAAGGTGAAACGGGAGGGGCCCGCTCCTGCGGGATCGAAAAACAGTACAAACAGCCATTTGACAGACAAATTACCAGGAAATCCAAGTAAATTATCCGTGATTTCCTATGAAACTTGTCTTTTTATATCTTTATCCAGCTTTTTATAGCTATATTGCTATAATATTGATTTCAATTTATCTTCGTTTGAAATTATCCATTCAGCCATTCGGGAAATATCCGTCATGGAAGCCATGTCTTCCGAAGTTACCATAGTTTGTTTACCGTTTTCTATGACCATTCGCCAATCAATCTGCTGATTAGCAAGCCTAAATGGCCGTGACAATAGACTTACCGCTTTTCCTGCCTCTGATAGCTGAAGACGAATATCAATAGATTTTGCATCATCGGTTTTTATCAAAATATCTTTTTTCAGCTTCTCAATGCACGAAAGAATTGACTCAACGCATTCAGTATCGGAAGGAGGGCAAATCCGTGCCGTACATGGAATCCAACCATCACCATAAACACCAAGCAAATGACGAATTTGAATGAAAATCAGGGGGATGTCATTCTTTGCCGTTTCCCATAAACGTTGCGGACTAACTTTTACATAGGAATGGATAATGAAATTCCGCATATCTCCGGCCAAACGCCATGGGATCTCCGAATGCGCCTCTGTTGCATATCCGCCGAAACCATTTTGGCAGCTTCGCCAAGTATTTCAAAATACCTTTCAACCGCTGCTTGCTTATCCCTATCGGCTTGATAATTAGTGTAGTCGCAATCCGTCACACATAGCAGAAGCTCGCAGGATTCACAAATATGCTGAAGACGATCCAAGTCTTTATTCATATTGCGATCATCTCCTGTGAAACCTGCTCTTTGAAGTAACCTTCTCTCAAAGCATCCATATCCACCACATCAACTTTAGCTTGAAGCAAGTCTGCTAGATCATGCTCCATCTGGATCTGATCGAAAAAAGATGCTTTTGGAAGAAATTGCACCATCAAGTCGATATCGCTTTCCTGCGTTTCCTCCTTACGTGCGCAAGAGCCAAAGACATAAACCTTCTCCGCGTTATGTCTATGGGCTATCTGATAAATTTCGATTTTCATTCGATGCAATTTTTCAATCTGGTTCATCATTCTCTCCGATTCACAAATGACGATATAGTCCTTAAAACATTAGTATAATTGACTTCACGAAAAAATCAACAGTTCCCACAAGTCTTTCCAAATGTCTTGATTACACATTCCTGATGAACAAATAGCCGTTAGTTTTCCCCAAGACTGTAATTTATCTCTTCAATCCGTACAACGCCGCAGACGGTAGTCATCCACGCAGCGTTTCAATCCGTCCAGAACATTGCTGAATTTCACACCGTAACGCGATGCTTTGCTGCAATTCATCCACAGATTATGCCGTGGCGGAGCATCTTTCACGACTCCTTGTCGTCCAAGATATGTCAACAAATCCCGCGTGATTTCGAACATGGAGGAATCCGTTTCGCTGCCGAAATTATACGCGCCACCTGGCAAGGCGATGACTTTCGGTATGTTCTCCGCAACTTCCCGCAGATAGGTGACTCCCCTGTACTGCTTGCTGCTGAACGTCAAATAGCCGTCTAGAACGTTTTTGATGTAGTTTCCTCTCGTCGAAACGACGTCGTACATCCATTCCGCACGAAGCATGACCGCGTTTGGATCGATGTCGAGAACTCGCTTTTCCATCTCAAGCTTATGCTCGGCATAGATGTTCGCAGGGCCGACTTCCTCTTCCGTATACGGACCATCTGTCTGACAACCGCTGTAGACTTGGTCGGAACTGAAACATACCAATTTTCTCCCCTGCGCCGCCTTGGCAAGATAGACCGGCAACATGACATTGGCGATATACGATTGTTCCGGATTATTCTGGCAAACACCGATGTCTGAAATCGCGGCGGTATGGACGATGACATCAGCCCCGCTTTCCGCGACGATCCGCTTCACGTCGTCTTCGGAAACATTCCGCAACGACGGCGAGGCGACCACATCCTTTTCATATGTGTTTTTAATCCTGTTGCTAACAAATCCATTGGCTCCAGTCAACAGTATTTTCATCGTTCCACCAATCCTTGTTTTGTTCATTTTATTTCATAACCACAAACGCATAAACGATTCTTCGGTCAATTATACATTATAGCACCCTATCAAAACAATATCAAGAAGAAAGAATAATCGAATGAAAAAAACATGTTGGGAACCGAATTTGTCCCATAAATATGAAAAAACATGAAAAGTTTAAAATCTACAACGCAAAATCTTGACATTTATGACGAGCAAGTTACATTTATATTTTGAAATATATTAATTAGTATCGAATTATATAAATCTATCATCAAAAAACAGGAGTAAAACAGTAATGAAAAAGTTCTGAGCTTCACATTGATTGAATTGCTGGTCGTCATCGCGATCATCGCGATTCTAGCCGCCATGTTGCTTCCCGCTCTGGCCAAGGCCCGTGAAAAGGCACGTGCCATTTCCTGCGCATCGAACCTCAAGCAGATCGGTATCGGCATGAACATGTACGAACAGGACTATGTCGATTACACGACGCCGATCTACTGCTTCCAAAACTCTGGTTGGAATGGTGCCTTGTGGTGGTTCTGTGACTACACCGTTAATTATGTTGGCGACAAGAGCATCTATGTCTGCCCGGCTGCCGACGCCAAGGATATCAACCAGACGTGGGGCGGTACTGAGCGTCGTCAAGGTCTTGAAGCCTCCTTCAAGAACAACTATGGCCGTACCCGCAAGGCGAATGGCAACATTCTGTACGGACAGGGCACAGTTGGAAACCTTGACAGCCCAAAAGCCAACAAGTTCATCCAGCCCTCCACCACCATTTCTCTCTGCGACACCACAACGGGTAACGACCCGCAGCTGTATGAAGATTCCCATCTGACGATCAGCAACACCGCCTGCCGTATCGGAAGAATCCACACACAGCGTTTCAACGCCCTCTTCCAAGAAGGCCATGTTGAATCCAGAGCTAATTCCGAACTTAAAAAGGATTGGCAACGCAATCCTTCCAACTAACATAAAATAAATAAGTTAGTAATGAAAAAGCGTTCCCTCATACTGGGGGAACGCTTTTTTTGTGCCTAAAATGAACTCACGAATGATTTACATGGAAATCCAATGAAATCGTCTGTTTGAACTTATAATATATATCCAAATAGTTGGCTAAGTAGCCAAAAATTGATTATTGCTGTTGATTTTCTCTAAAAAGATAGTAAATTCTATAGATAATAACATAATCGTCATACTGATGCATTATTGAATTCTAACATCAATAATGCCGAGGCAGATGCAACTTCAGAAAGAAATCAACATAAAAAGTCAATGAATGGCGGAGAGAAAAATGAATGTCATTGAAAGGACATCTGAATATTTCTCTTGGATTGGTGAACTTAAAAAACGCTATCGCGCAACGCAGATCAAGGCAGCCGTTTCGGTCAACACCGCCTTGTTGGATTTCTATTGGAGTCTAGGGAAAGACATCAGCGAAAGGTATCCGGGGAAGAAGCGGAATGCACATTTCTTTGCGGAATTGAGTGCAGATTTGAAAGTGGCGATACCTGAAGCCAATGGTTTCTCCGTGCGAAATTTGCAGCATATCCAAAGATTCTATGAATTCTATTCTTGTGCGAAACAACTTGTTTCGCGTAAGGTTGAGCGGACTATTTCTTATCGGCAGCAACTTGTTGCCGATAAGACGCCCAATGCTTATCTTCAACAAGTTGCTGAAGACAATCTGCCACAAGTTGTGGCAGATTTGATCATGCAAGTTCCTTGGGGCATCATATCGTCATCATGAACAAGTGCGGCGGCGATGTAGAAAAGGCTCTCTTCTATGTGCGCAAGACCGTGGAGAACGGCTGGAGCCGGAATGTCCTCGCCAGTGAAATCGACAGCGACCTTTATTCGCGGCAGAGCAAGGCCGTCACGAATTTCGCGCTCACTATGCCGGAGGCCGACAGCGATCTCGCCCAACAACTCACCAAAGATCCGTACATATTTGAAGTTCAAGGATTGTCGGAGAAATACCACGAGACAGTACTCACGAAGGCTATGTGCGAAAACATTGTACGCCTGCTGAATTCAATGGGCAAGGGCTTCGCCTTTGTGGGGCGTGAATATGTGGTGGAGATGAATGGCGAAGAATATCGCATGGATTTGCTTTTCTACCTGATTCCTATGCACAGGTATTTCGTTGTAGAAGTAAAGAATACGCCGTTCAAACCAGAATATCTTGGCCAGTTGCAAGGCTATGTCGCGACCTGTGACATGATGCTGAACACATCGCTGGAAAATCCCGCCATAGGGCTTCTTGTCTGCCGAGGGAAAAACGCCCCTCTTGCTAAGTACCTTCTCAACAAGATTGACATGCCCATCGGCATTTCTGACTATGAACTTATGTGCAAGGTTCCTGACGATTTCAAGAGCCAGCTTCCCACGATTGAAGAAATTGAGACCGAACTCGCCAACATGGAGAAAGAAGGTTGATGTGGCAGAACGCGAATGGAACCATCCATGTCGGCATCATTCCCTTCCGGCTTGATGAATCCATTTTGGGTTGATACTGGAGGATGCCTTGCCATTTGACAGACGATCTACATGAAAAACCATGTAAATCGTCTGTTTCATCCAATGATGGTCACATCTGCAGCATGGCTTTCGCCAATTGGCGGGCGTAGTCCAATTTGACCATGAGAATCTCTTCTGGAACGCCGCGCTCGCGCGGCACTTCGTAGTTGAAAAGACCTTGGTAATCGACGTCGCGCAACGCGCGAACGAACGACTTCCAATCAATGGTCCCATGGATGTACGGGAAGTAGTGGTCGTCCTTCTTGCCGCCGATGATGAGGCAGTCCGTCACATGAAGCGCCTTCAGGTCACTTCCAGCCTTGCGGACATATTCCGCGCAGTCTCCATCGTTGCATGCAACATGGCCTGTATCAAGGCAATAGGCCAACCGATGCTCCGGATCGCGAATCATGTTGATGAGCCCTTTCACGTCTTCGTATTCGGCATAGGCGGATTTGAGATTCTCCAGACAGAAACTGAACGACATTCCTTTGCTATATTCCAGCAGTGCCTCCAGCATGGCGGCGGAACGTTCGCGGCTACCATCCTCCAACGGGCCTTTGCAGCCATGGACGACGCCCGCCTTGATGCCGATGGCGTTGAACAAATCGCACCACCGTTTCATATTGTCGAAAACTTTAATCTTTTCCGCTTCTTCCTTCACTGCCAGATTAATATACAAATAGAAATGGCCCTGATGGATGTCAAAACCCAATGCGTCGCAATGCTTTTTGAATTTAAGTCCTTCCGTTGCCGCGTCGCCGCGATCCAACAGCATCTGCGCATGTTCGGTTGATAGTTCCGCGGCGGAATAGCCATGTCGTGCCAAAACGGAAATGGCCGCTTCGGGCTGCCATTCATACAGAAAACTCGTCCACATCGAAATCTTCATACGTTCTTCCTTTCTTGTCTTATATCTTGAAATACAACAATTATCAAATATCACGACTGCCGCTGAAAGCGGGGCCGCCAGCGGCCACATAGCCGCCAGAAGCACCCTTTCCATTCTTGTCCGTCCAGAACGAATACAAATCGCCGCGGTTCATCTTGAAAGAGAGCCTGAACGGACGGCCTTTCAGACTGGCAAAATCCGCCTCTCGCCAACGGATTTCTGCGCACGTCGAATTGCCACGGAAACCGACACAGTCCGCATGCGTGAAGCCTGGCAGTGGATAGCAGTCTTCATCCTGCACTTCAACCGTTAGCAACTCGCCCGTCGTGTTCGCGTTGACGTACAGTCCTTTTCCTTCCGTGAAACGTAGTTTCCGTGTCCTCAACCACGCGTTTTCAAACGTGGCACGCAACGATGCGAAACCATCGCGGCGTATTTTCGCAAGTCCGAGAGCGCCGTTGCCGCACATGCCGTTGACGCTCCAATGGAGCTTCGCGCGGCTCGGATCGCCACCGTAGGCGGAATAATAGAACCACATTTCGTCACCGACGAGCAACGCAATGCCGCCCGTCGATTCCACATAGCCGTACTCCCATGAATCCGGCTCGCGCCGCGCTCCGATGAACGGCGTGCGATCCGGACGGAAGAAATGGAAGCCGTCACGGCTCGTCGCCAAAACTAGTTCTGTCAATTTCGGTTCCGCCGTGCGTTCGCAGATTTGGTTCTGTGGGCCTTGCAAAATCTGATAGAAACCGAGCATGACGCTTTCGTAGGCGTTCGCATCAAGATTGTACAGTTCAGGAAAGGTATAGCGGGAACGGTCCATGATGTCCGCTCCTGTCCAATAGACGGGCTGGCCCTCCTGCCAGTGGCCTGATTTCAGAAAATCGTCATCTTCCCAATACAGGCGGCAACGGTTACGGCGCGGTGAAATCCAGCTGCGGATGCTCTGCACCCATTTGCGGCAGAACGGGTTGTAGAACATCGTGCTACGGTCGTCCATGTCGCCAGTCTGAACAGGTTTGCTCCAATGGATGCCGTCCGCACTGGTAAACATCAATGCAGGGATATGGCCTTTATCTGGAGGGTTCAGCTCTCGGATGAGCATCTTGAAACGTTGCGATTCATCCGCTGTTTCTTTATCCAGCCAAACCGTGCCCGAATCCGGATGGATGTCCAACGGCAACACAAGATTGCTTCCTTCAACGACATCCAACTCCGGTCGCTCCCAATGGATGCCGTCATGGCTTGTCGCGTAGGCCATGTTTCCAAAATAACTCGCCATATACCACATCTTGAACAAGCCATCTGCTGGATCATGCCAGATGCCGCCGCATTTAGGCACTGTCGCAGACGGATGTTCTTCATTCCGTTCATATTTCGTCGTCGGAACAAACAATGGATTGCCGATGTATTTCACGGGATGATGGAACATCGGCACCATGCTGCACTCATCATATAGGAAATCATCGCAGAAAAGCTGCCGTCCAATCGTGATATCAATAACATCCGGCGGATTAGAAAGATACGGCACGCGCATGGGCTGGAAATCATACGGATTAATGTCCTTCGGCGGCCATTCTTCCGGCAATTTGATTCCATTGTACAATGTTTCCGACATGCTATTCTCCATTCAAATCGCCAAATAGGTGGCAATCATTTTCACGACTGCATCCGCGAGAATATTGTATCCGTAGTTGCTGAAATGGCAACCATCCTTTTGGTCTTCTCGTAATGGCTTTGCAACTGAATACAAATCATTTACGGGAACATCCATTTCTTTGCAGACCGCCACGGCGATATCATTGTATTCCGCGATACAGTCCATGCCGAAATACCTTTCTTCATACGATGGAAGTGGCGTGCTCAATGCGAATATCACCTTCTTGCTATGCGCCTTCAAATCCTTCAGGATATTCCGTGTGTTTTCAGCATATTCCGCAGGACTCGTGCGAGTATGGAAGCCTTTGGATTCAATAAGCTTTATGCGTGCAGGGCGGTCAAGTCCGTCCAATTCAGCGGCATGCTGGTCGTAGAAGAAAATCTCTTCTTTTTCATTAATGAAATGATGATCCCAAATGCCGAAATTGACATGGATGACGTCCCACGGCTTTTCTCCCAACCATTTACCGATATTGCCGCGCGACTGCAAATAGAATTCCGACGGCCCGCAATTGCAAGAGGGACGCGTAACGAACGCCTTCCCCTTCATTTTTTCCACGACAAGCGGCGTGTAGCCAAGCGAGATGGAATCGCCGAGAATCAGCACACGTGGCAATGAGCCATCATCATCGTTCGCCATCTGCCTAATCGTATCTTTTTTCTCCCAATCCATCATGGCTTTACCTCCTTGGGAAGTTTCGTGTCGCTTAATGATAGTTCAACGGCTTTGTCCAATACACTGCCGTCTTCCAACTTGCGCAATTCGATTCTGATCTTATCCGCTGTGATTGTCAACAACGTGAAATTGTCGATTCCTTCTGAATAATACGTCTCTCCCTGACGGAACTTGGCAGTCGCCAATCCGCGAAGAGACGTTGTGTAGCAATAGTTTCCAATTTTCATCCTGTCCCGTGCCGCGATATAGCTGTTGCCGCTGAAATTCACCATGCACTGATTGAAAAGTTTCCATAATGCATTGTTGTTGAGCGTTCCGACTGAATGGGCGGAATTGTGTAGCGTGAAACGGAACTTTTCAGGAGCATCCGCAATCGTTTTCTCAAACCATTTATATTGTTCTGATTCAGGATGATAGGCATGGCATGAGCCCCATGTCGTCCCGTAATCGCGATCATGGTTCAAATCCAGTCCGATGAAACGGAGATTCGTGTTGGGCACGTCAAAATGCCACGACCAACGATTGTCGGGAAGCGGGAAGAATTCGCAGAACGCCTTGCCATTCATATCATATACGGAAACGCCCGTTCCATCCTTCATTTCCTCCTCTGTCAACGGACGTTTTTCAATTTTATCGCGTGGGCGAATCTGATGGTCATGGTTGCCCATGACAGGCATGAACGGCGTTGTTGCAAACCATGTCATCTGGGAGCGGATCAGCCGCACATATCTGGCCAAATTGTGGACAGCCGCCGCGCCTTCATGTTCTGCATCGTACAACAACGGCACGTTGTCGCCGACGGACAGGCCCATGTGCGCATCAAGAGCATAAACCGCCTTCCAATTGCGCTCCTTCACGTTCCAATAGCCACGGTTGCCAATGACGATTACGCGCATTTCCGCCCCAGGCTCCCGTAAATCAGGATACTGTTTGAAACGGCGCGGGATGGAATTCTTATCACCCGTAAAGACTTGGTATTGATAGCGTTTCGTGCCAAGCGTCACAGGAACTTTCACTTGATGCAACGTCCGTTTTCCTTCGACGACGATTTCCTTTTCCGCTTCGCCTTCCAACGCGATTTTCACCCGCGATTCGCCTGGTTCGGGCGACATCCAACAGATGGTCATTGTGTCCGCCGTCGGCTCCGAATGCGTCAACCATACACAATCAATGCCCGGTTTCGGCTTTTCCTGCGCATGCAAAATGCACAAAAGACCAACACAGACGGCAACGATCAATTTTCGCATGTTACTCTCCTTCTTGAGGTAGGCTAAGCCTTTGCCATGTTGTTCAGCTCTTTCTTGAAGACAATTTTCAGATATATTCCGGACACAGCCGCGACCAGCAGCCATGATGCGGGGAAGCATGACAACAGTCCGCCCAATGTATGGAAGTGCGGGAAAATGAACAATATCCACAGAATGCGGAAGACACATGCGCAGAACAGCACGATGATGAATGCCGCGAACGACTTCCCGATGCCACGCATCGTTCCGCTGAAGACTTGCATAAAGCCATGCGTGAAATAAAAGACGAATATGGCCCGCATGCGTTGCATGCCCCAATCGACGACTACAGGTTCCTTCGTGAACAGCAACATCAACTGCGGCCCGAAATACAGCGCCGTCAACGCCATCGTCATGACGACGACCTCCGACAGACAGATACAGTAAAAGATGAACATCTTCATGCGTTCGAACGCCCTGCCACCGTACAACTGTCCAGTAAAACTGATGGCCGTGTGGTGGAAGCAACTGGAGCCCGTGTTCACCATCATTTCAATGTTCAGCGCGGCCGTATTTCCGGCCATTGCCAACGCGCCAAAGGAATTGATGGACGACTGGATGATAATGTTTGCAAAGGCAAAACTAATACTCTGAAATCCAGCCGGCAGGCCCAATTTCATGATCTGCCGGAAAATGTCCGGCTTGATTGTCAGCCCACGGAAACTCAGACCGCCGATTTCATCCGTCTTCGCGATGGCGCGCCACACTAGTGAGGCCGCGATCATCTGCGATATCACCGTCGCCGTCGCGACGCCATCCGCATCCATGTGGAAGCAAATGACGAAGATCAGATTGAGAATGAAATTGATGATACCCGCCGTCGTCAAATAGTACAACGCGCGTTTTGTGTCACCGAAGGCCCGTAGCAATGCGCTGCCGAAGTTGTAGATCATGATGAATGGCAGGCCGCCGAAGTAGATGCGCATGTACAGCGTGCCTTTGTCCAATACGTCATCAGGCGTGTTGATCAACCGTAGCACAGACCGCGAAACGGCAATACCCAAAAGCCCCATCACAACACCGCCGATGATGGAGATGGCCATCGCCGTATGCACCGTGTCCTTCAGACGCGACGTCTCGCCCGCCCCATAGAAATGCGCGGCTAACACGTTGGCTCCCACGGAGATGCCCATGAAAAAGTTCACGATCAGTCCCGTGACAACCGTCGTCGAGCCCACCGCCGCCAACGCCAACGGCGACGCGAACCGCCCGACCACGATGTGATCGGCTGACGTGAACGTCAGCTGCAACAGCGTGGAGCAGAAAAGCGGCCACGTGAAAAGCAGTATTTCGCGCAGCAGCGGCCCATGGCAGAGGTCCATGGTGTATTTATGGGAATGGGTGTTCATACCATAAAATGTAAGCCACAGACGGCCAATGGCAAACTTTTACTTGAGAATTGACGTTTCACAAGTATTATATTTGCTGATAGATTTTTTGGAAAACCTTTCGGAGGACCTTCACCATGGTGGCAAGACATTACGATTACGATTTATACAGAAAGTTTTTGGCTACGCAACTTCCGTATGCGCTACGCCCTGCGGAAGTAAAGGCCAATCCGCCACTGCGCTACTGGCCGGAGGTCGATGACTACACGATGAGTTGCGGGATGGACATCACCCCCGCAGGACGCGTCTGGCTGGCATGGTTTGCAGGCGGCGACAATGAAAACGCTGTCGTCATTCTCGCCTACAGCGACGATGGCGGACTGACATTCTCCGCGCCGCAGTTCATTCTCGATCCAGGCTACGCGGATTGCGGCATCCATCTTTCCGCCGTTGTCGCCAACCTGTGGACCGCCCCAGACGGACGGCTTTTCCTCTTTTTCACGCAAAGCCTCGGCTATTTCGACGGCCGTTCAGGCTCATGGTATTCCGTCTGCGAAAATCCGGACAGCGACCGTCCCACATGGTCAACACCAGTCCGAATTTGGCATGGCGCATCGCTCAACAAGCCAACTGTCCTCTCCAACGGCACATGGCTCTTTCCAATTTCGCTCTGGCCTGCCAACTACGAGAAAATCGAACCGAAGCTTCAAGATCCTAAAGGCCCGCGTTTCAACTTCTTCCAAGAATTGGATGATCAGCGCGGCGTCAATATTTTCGCCTCCCGTGACGCAGGCCGTTCATGGGAACGGATCGGACATGTCCGCAACGCCAAAGAGCTTTCCACGTTCGACGAACCGATGATCATCGAACGAAAGGACGGCTCGCTCCTTATGTACATGCGCATCACCAACGGCACGACACAGAGCATCTCGATGGACGGCGGCCGCACATGGACGACTCCTGAACGCACGTCTTTCTCAAATGCGAGTGCACGATTCTTCCTGCGGAAACTACTGTCTGGCAATATCTTACTGATCCGTCATGCCAATCCGGACGCTCCATTGGAACGCTCCTTCATGACGGCATTCCTCTCAAAGGACGACGGCCGCACATGGCTCGGCGGCCTCCTGCTGGACGAACGAAAAGGTATCTCCTACCCCGACGGTTTCCAAACTTCGGACGGACTCATCCACGTCCAATACGACTACAAGCGTGAATGCGGCGAAATTCTGATGGCGACATTCAAGGAAGAGGACGTTCTAGCCGGCAGGAATGTTTCAGGCTTCGTCACCTTAAAACATCCTGCCGTACAATCCTTTACTGCAAAAAACGGGTTATAGAAAAATTCCAGAAAAACTAAATTTCCAGCGCCTTTCCTTCCCAGTCGCCGTCGGCGGCGACGCCCATGACGGATGTGATCGTTGGCGCGATGTCGATGATGGCTGCATCGCCCAAGTCCTTGGAAGAGAACGACGGATGATAGAACAGAATCGGAATCGTCATGTCTTCCGGCTTGTCCGTGCCGTGGGAACGTTCATGGCCACCGTGGTCAGCCGTCAGAACGACCAGATAGTCGTCGGAAAGTGAACGGCAAACGGCTTCGATGCATTTGAAGCTTTCATCGACGGAGCGGAGGTATTCCTCTCCCATCCAGCCCTTTGCGTGGCCTGCTTCATCCGTCCAACCAAGATAGAGGAACGTGAAATCAGCGATACCGGTCTTCAGGAACGGAATGACGTTAGCCGTCAGAATTTTGTTGGCTTCTTCATAGCCATAGTCATGGCCGGCGGCGAAATTCGCATAGCAGAGCGAACCCGGCCGCGCCAAATCCTTCAGTTCCTCCCAGTTGTAGAAGAGAGCACTCTTCTTGCCAGCGGCTTTCATCACTTCACAGATGCCACGAATCGGGCGGACCTGCGGGACGTAGGTGTTCGTCAAAATGCCATGGCGTTGCGGCGTAACACTATGGAACAGAGACATATGGCACGGCAACGTCACGGACGGCATGACCGTCTGGCCTTTCAGCGTATAGGCGCTGTGGGCCTCCATTTCCTTCACAAAGGGATTTCCGCAAAGCGCAAGACTGTCCGGACGCATTCCGTCAACCAGAATCAACACAACTTTCTTCATGCCGTTTTTCCTTTTTAACAAGTTTGAATGAATCAGCAGGACGCTCACAACGGCGGCCCGCAATAAAAAACCTTTGCTAAAGTAAGATAGCACGTTTTCCCGCTTGCGCCATATAATTTGACTTGCCATTTCAACCATGTACATTTAATTGTCGTTCATTGACCATTACCAATATGAAAAGGATCAACCGATGAAATTTCTAAACGCCTTTGTTCTGCTGATGAGCCTCGCCGTCTGCGCGCAAGTCACGAAAGAGACGCCCGGATGGACCGCCTTTGAAATTCCAAGCCTCGAAGCGCCGTCGGGCACGCCTGTCGATGTCAGTTATCTGTCGCCAGAACCCGCTGGTTCCCATGGATTTATCCGCGTGAAAGACGGCCATTTCGTTGATGATCGCGGTATTCCGTTGCGCTTTTTCGGAACAAATCTCACGGGAGATGCCTGCTTTCCGGAGCCTGAGGACGGTCGAAAGCTCGCCAAACGGCTCCGTCAATACGGCTTCAACTGCCTGCGCCTCCATTTCATGGACACGAACTGGAACAATGCGGCCATCTGGAAGGATGCTAAAAAAAGCGAAGTCAGCGAAGAAAACTTGCGCAAACTGGATCAATTCATTGTGAATTGCATTCAGGAGGGTGTTTGGCTCAACGTCAACCTCCATGTGGCGAGAACGTATCCCAATCAGCCAGGCGGTATCCAAGCCTTCCGCATGGGCAAGATTCTAGACCGCTGGTATCCGCCGTACATCGAATATCAAGAGGACTATGCGAACAAGCTGCTCGGTCGTGTAAATACGGTAACAGGAATTCGTTACGCAGATACGCCAGGCATCCTGTGCATTGAATTGAACAATGAAAACACGATGATCACGGATTTTCGTGACGATCTCAAGAAGCTTCCACCGGAATTTCAAGCGGAATTCGCCACCCAATGGACAACATGGCTGAAGAAGAAATACGGAACGGATGAAGCCTTGCGGGCCGTATGGGAAAAAGGATTCCAACCGCTCGGCGAAACAGTCGTTTCCGGCAAGAATGGCTGGTCCAGAGAAAACGCCGGCGGTTCGGATTCGATCCTCACGCAAACAGAAGACGGCGCCGTTCACTGGCAGACCACGAAAATCGGTTCAGCCGATTGGAATCTCCAATTGCAAATCAAGAAAATCAAGCTGGAACCAGGCCTTTACACGCTGTCGTTCAAAGCTCGAAGCGTAACGTCTTCCACCGTCGTCCACAACATCATGCTGGATGCCGCCCCGTGGCAGGGCCTCGGTCTGAAAATAAAATGCGAACTCACGCCAGAGTGGCAGGAATTTTCCGTCTTCAGCAATGTTCCCACAGCCGTCAACGACGCATTCCATCGCGTCAATTTCTCCATCAACAACAAGCTTGGAGACGTGGAAATCAAAGACTTCCAAATCCGTCGCGGCGGTGGCCGCAAGCTGCCGCCTGAATACACGTTGGCAAACGGAATTCCAATTCCGGCGGCGGATGCGCTTTCACAGATCATGGAAGATTTCTACGCCTTCCTTATTGATACGGAAATGGCGACAACCAAACGGCTTAAGAATCACGTCACCAACGTCATCGGCTGCAAAATGCCCGTGACGGATACGCAGGTCAGTTACGGCACCGCAGGCGGCCTGAAACGCGAAACGGAAATCTCCGACTACATTGACATCCACTCCTATTGGCAGCATCCGTCATACACGAAAGACGAAAAAGGCACCACCATCGCCTTCCGCATTCAAAACTCAGCCGATATCGCCAGCCCATCGGGCGGTTGCATCACGCAACTCTCCCCATGGCGCGTCCAAGGCAAGCCATTCAGCGTCTCCGAATACAACATCCCCGCGCCGAACGACCATTCCGCCGATTTGTTCCTCCTGTACAGCGTCATCGCCTCCATCCAAGACTGGGACGCCTTCTTCAGCTACACCTACTTCGATTTCGGGCGTGATTATTCCAAGCCATACATCCGCAGCTATTTCCAAATAGCGCATCGTGACTCGATGCTCGTCCACATGCCATTCGCCTCCATTCTGTACCGCAACCGACTGATGCCGACAGCCGCCAAGCAGACCGTCATCGGCATTCCACGCAACCAAATCGCCTCGCTCACCAGCCATCACAAAGGCCCGGTGGCCCTCCTGTCACAACTGGGCGGCGAAGCCATTGCCGCCGTCTCGCAACGAATCGTCAACCGCATCGTCGATGACATCGACAAGCCTGCTCTTGTGGAAGGCAACGGCAAAGCCATAAAGGACGGCAACGGAGTTGCTTGCAGCGAAGACGGCTCATATCGAATCTTCCCTGGCGATCCAGACGGCGCATGGGGCACACTGAACCTTCCTTCTGCGCGACTCGTCGCAGGCCATGTCGCAGGACGTTCATTCACTGTTGGCGATGTCCGCATCGACATTGCCAAACGCCCATGGCCCAAAGACTTGCCGGCCTTCTCCTGCATCAGCATGATCGCTTTGGACGAAAAGCCCATCGCGGAAAGCCGCCGTATCCTTCTCGCCGCATCCGCCCGTTCAGAAAACACGAATTTCAAGTGGAACGAAGAGCGCACAACGGTCGCAGGCAGAGGGCGCGACCGCTGGGCCGAAACGCCAGTCGTCTCCGAAATCGTTCCCGCGACCATCGCCCTGCCCTTCGATGGTGATGTGAAATTCACCGTTCTGAACGGCGACGGCACAGCCGCCGCCACACGCGGCGTCAACGCGAAAAACATCGCCATCACCATGGAAGACAACAGTTTGTGGTTCCTAATCGAACGTAAGTAACCATCCTTATAATCATAGAAAGTCACAATGAAAACACGACTCCTTATTACTTTTGCCATCATGTTTGCCACCTTTCACGCCCAACCGCTCCAGCCAGATCAAATTGACGCCTTCAAGAAGGATTGTTGGACGCAATATCTAAAAAAACTGACGGAAGATCCTCAACGCCAAAAGGAAATGGCCGAATCCGCCATTCCTTATAAAGAATCCGTCATGAAATTCGCCCTGTATCAGATCGGTGACGAACCGGCCGACGGCTATCCTCTGTACATCGCCCTCCATGGCGGCGGTGGAACCGCTCCTGAAGTCAATGACGGCCAGTGGGAGCACATGAAAATCTATTACAGAAGTTCCGTGAAATGTGGCATCTACGTCGCCACACGCGGCGTCACGAACACATGGAATCTGCATTGCGTCAACAATTCCTATCCGCTCTATGACCGTCTCATCGAGAATCTTGTCGCCTTCAAGCATGTGAATCCGAATCGCGTCTATGTTCTCGGCTATTCAGCCGGCGGTGACGGTGTCTATCAAATCGCCTCCCGCATGAGCGACCGTTTTGCCGCCGCCAATATGTCCGCAGGCCATCCCAACGGCATCAGCATCAACAACTTGGCGAATCTTCCATTTCTGATTCAGCTCGGCTCCAACGACGTCGCCTATGACCGCGCACGGCAGGCCGCCGAATACACAGAGAAGCTTGACGCCATGGCGAACCTACATCAAGGCCTCTTCCCGCATCGCCTTCATCTCCATTCGAACAGAGGCCACGGCTTCCGCGACAACATCCCCGACATCGTCCCGCAGGAAATCATCGTCGATTACAGCGGCTGGCTCAACGGAAAGGAACGCTTCCCGCGTGAATCCACTGACACAAATGCCATCCGTTGGCTGATGAAATTCACCCGCAATCCGATTCCATCACACATCTTTTGGGATTTGAGCAACATCGCGTCAAGCCGCGTCGCAGACGGCAAGGATAACGTAAAAACCTATGCGCAGTTCTACTGGCTCGAATATGGCGGCGAAAAATGGGACGCCAGCGGAACGAAGGTCATTGAAGCGACATACGACAAAGCGCAGAACAGCGTGACGCTCCGCCATCCCGCCAATTCCATGCGGATTCTGCTCAATAGCGACATGCTGGATTTGAGCAAACCTGTCCATCTTGTCATCGATGATTCCTTTATAAAAGACATCACCGTCACGCCGAACGAAAAGACCATCCGTTCCACACTGGAATCACGCGGCGATTATTCCTTTATGTTCGAAGCGGAAATCAATCTCCGCAAAAACGGCGATACATGGGAAGCCCAGTAAGCTTAAAGCTTAAAGCTCAAAGCTTAAAGCAAAAACATTCCATATTAATAACTAACCACTAATCACTGGCAAATTATTAAACATTAAATATCATTACTCATTAATCATTACTCATTAATCATTACTCATTAATCATTACTCATTAATCATTACTTATTAATCATTAACTATGAAAACTATGCTCACATGCCTACTCTGCGGCAGTCTCGTCGCCGCAGAAGCTGCCGCCCAGCCTGTCACATTCACCAACGGTAATCTCAAGGCCGACATCGCCAACGGCGTACTAACACTTTCCGACGGTAAAGCCGTCGTCCGTTCTCCCGCTGAAGGCCATTGGTCCATCGCGACAGAATGGAAGGACAACCATCCGCAAGCCTGGTCACACGGCAAAATTGACGCCGTCGAAAAGACGTTGGACGGCTTCGTCCTTCGCGGCAATGTAACGCTTTCGAACGGAGCGATCTGCGAATGCCGTGATTCCTGTGAATGGCGTGACGGCGTCCTCTTCATCACACGCCGTTGGCACTACAAAGGCAATGCTCCATTGCCGCATGTCACGCTGTCCGCTCGATGGCAGCAACCAGGCACGTTCGGTGGCATCCTCCTGCCTGGAATCCTCTATTACGGCAATCCATCAGGCGCTGCCAGCGGCGCCGTTCCCGTTCTGCCTAAGTCAGTGGATAGCAAGGGATTCTATGAAGAACATCGTTATCCTGCACCATTTGCATCATCCGAACAATCCAACCAAACCATGGCCGCGTTGCACACGCTGCCGTCACCAGTTCCCAATCCGGAACGGCCCGATTTATGGTGGTCGCTCGGTGTTGAATATCTTGCTGATGCGACGGAACTTGCGTGCTACACAGGCTTCGTCTCCAGCAACGGAAAGGACGGTTTCGTGAAGGCCGGTCAACGCAAATGGTTGGAGATGCCAAATGCCTGCATGACGCTTCAACCAGACATGACCGTCGAAAAATCTTTTGCCATTCAAGTCGCCTCTAACTTCAAGAAAGGCAGTGGTTTCTGCCCCGCCATGGACTACGCCATCCACTTCTGGCAGCCATCCCGCGTCCCCTACATCGATGGACAGCGACTTGTCCGTAGAAAATACGCCTACGCGCTCACACGTTACCATCGTGAAGACGGTGTAGCGGGCAGCCTCTTCCATCCCGTCGGCTTCCCCGCCCCCGTTGAAATCGTCTATGGATGGTGTGGCCGCAGCGAGACATTCGGTTACGTCGCGCCCATTCTCGGCCCGCTTTGTGGCGATTCGCAATGGGAGCAACGCGCGGAAGAATCCATCGATTTCATGTGCAAGTCACCCTATGACGAAAACGGATTCTGCGTCCGCTACGATGTTCCGACCAAGAAATGGAGCGGAAAGGATTTTGTTTCGCAAGGCCAAGCCCTTGAGACATTTACATCCGCCTTGCTGGATCGTAGCGAACACAATATGCCCCTCAAGGTGACGTGGCTGGAATTCTGCAGGAAAAACACGGAAGTCTTCGTCAACCGTATCTTGAAGGATGATTGGAAGCCAGTCAATACCTGCGAAGCGACGCTTGGCGCCCCTATCGCCAACGCCTATATGATTTTTAAAGACGAACGGATGAAACAGGCCGTCCTCAAACTCGCCGACTACTACATCGCGCGTCATATCACCATGGACGAGCCCTATTGGGGCGGCACGTTGGACGCGCGTTGCGAAGACAAAGAAGGTGCCGTCTGCGCCATGTACGCCTTCTACGCCGCATGGCTCATCACCAAGGACCGCAAATACTTAGAGGCGACAGAGCACGCCACGCAGGTCTTCTTGACCTACGTCCAGTTGTGGGATATTCCCATGCCGCCAAGCCGTCTCGCCGACAACCATTTCATCAGCCGCGCATGGACCGCCGTCTCCGTCCAGAACATGCATTTGGACGTCTTCGGCATTTTCGTCCTCCCGCATTTGTGGAAAATCGGCCGTGATCTCAACCGCCCCGAATGGCAGAAACTTGTCGTACCGATGTTCGTCAACTGCGGCCAGATGATGGATGCATACGGCAGTCAAGGCGAGCAAATCCAGCATACCAACTATGCGCAACGTCCTCCGTTCGAGCCAATTGAGGCTCTGCGTGGCGGCTATGCGGAGAACTGGATGGTCTTCTGGATGACTGCCGCCTTCTTGAACACATCCGCTCAATTCACACGTCTTGGAATAGATTATAAATAGTATGAAGATGCGCAAGCTCAGTCCTGTGCAAGAAAAAGGAAAACCATGAAAATCACAGCCATTCTCAGCCTTCTCTGTCTGGGCGGCGCCGCCGTCGCACAAACTGTCCAAATCTCCGACAACGGCAAAAGCGACTACGTCATCGTCTTGCCGGACAATCCTGCGCCCGTCGTGAAAACCGCCGCCACGGAACTTTCCAGCCATCTGAAAGAAGTAACGGGAAACACATTCGCCGTCGTCGCGGAATCCGACCGACCCGCTGGCAAGCCTGCTTTCATCGTCGGCCCAGTTAAGGCTTCCGCCGCCGTGTTCAAAGATCCAACGTTCGCCAACGCGAAGCCAGACGAAATCGCCATCATCTTCAACAGCAACGACATCTACCTCAACGGCCAGATGCCGCGCGGCCCGCTCTACGCCGTCTATACCTTCCTGGAAGACTACGTCGGCGTCTGCTGGTGGACGCCTGAAGAGCGCACGATTCCACGCAAGCCAACGCTTGTCGTCAACGCGAAAAATCACGAATACGCGCCAAAAATCATCTGCCGCGAAACGTTCTACAGAGGCGCCTTGCAGGCGAGTTTTGCGCCGTACATCAAATGCAACGGCCATTTCTCGCACATTCCCGCCGACCATGGTGACCATCGCTCCATCATCGGTTGGTGCCACACATTCTATCAATTCCTCCCGCCGGAAAAATACTTTGATGCACATCCCGAATGGTACAGCGAAATCAACGGCAAACGCCAAAACGGCCGCTATCAGCTCTGCCTCACCAATGAAGAAATGCGCAAGGAATTCGTGAAAGTCGCGTTGGAGAAAATACGCAAGAATCCCGCCGCCGGCATGATTTCCATTTCACAGAACGACTGGCGTGGCAACTGCCAATGCGCCAAATGCAAAGCCATCGAAGAAGAAGAAGGCAGCCCCTCCGGCCTGTTGCTCCGCTTCGTCAACGCCGTCGCGGCGGACATCGCAAAAGAGTATCCAGACTTCCTTATGGAAACACTTGCATATCAATACACAAGAAAGGCTCCGAAAATCACCAAACCTGCCAAAAACGTCGTCATCCGCCTCTGCAGCATCGAAATGAATTTTGCGCAGCCGTTGGAGACTGGCGCAGACAACGTTAGCTTCAAGAAAGACATCGAAGACTGGAGCGCCATCGCCCCCAACCTCTTCATTTGGAACTATGTAACTAACTTCTCCAACTATCTTCTGCCGCAGCCGAATTATCGCGGTCTCGCCCCCGATATTCGCTTCTTTGTGAACCACAACGCCATCGGCCTGTTCGAACAGGGGGATGCAGGCTGCTGGCTAGGCGATTTCGTCCGCCCGCGCCAATGGGTCATCGCGCATCTGCAGTGGAATCCCTTCCAAGATGAAATGGCCCTCGTCAACAAATTCTTCGATGGCTACTATGGTGCTGCGGGACAACCACTTCTGAAATATATCAACTTCCTCTGCGACGCCGTTGAAAAGGCAGAATACAACCTCCGTTGCTACAATTCCAACGTCTATGGTTGGCTCTCGCCCAAGCAAGTCGCGGAAGCCGTGAAACTCTATGCCGTCGCGGAAGAAGCCGTGAAAGACGATCCGATTCTTGCGAAACGCGTTCGCCGCGAACGTCTTCCGCTCGATCTTGTGCAGATCATGTATGCCGAAGAGATCAGCCGTGCAAAACGCTTCATGGGAAAGGAAGCGGAGCTTGATTTGAACCATATTCAGAAACTCGCCGATGAATTTGTGGAATTGACGAAAGACGCGGGACAGTATCGCGAAGGCCGTGCGTTTGGCGACTACGCCACCAACCTGCAAAAGAGCATACGCAATCTCATCGGCGTATCCACTTACATTCCAGAAATTTGCAAAGGCCTTCCATTGAACGCGTGGGATGTCTTCCCTGTGACGGGCTTCAACCTCCATGGTGAAGGCAATTGGGTCAAGATGGTCAATGATCCCGCCGCCGCGCAGGGGAAGGCCCTCCGCATGCCCTGCACCCATAGGGAATGGGCCGCCCAGACGAATACCATTCCGATCCAATACTACGACGCCGAAAAGAAATGGAAACTCGTCGTTTCCGTCCGTTGCGACGCAGCCGCCAACGATGGCGACGCACTGCACTTCGGCATTTACGGCACGAATCTCTTCTTCTTGAACGAAAACATTCCTGTCGCGAAATGCAAAGGCGAGAAGTATGTCCGATTCGAATCGAAGCCCTTCTCCCTGAAGGACATCCAGAAGAAATCGCCCTACATTTGGTTCGCCCCCATCATCCGTCCGCGCGAAGAAGTCGAAGCCGTCTATATAGACGAACCCGTCATCATGCAGGCGGATTGATGTCATCACTAGTAGGCTAGAATTCTAGGATTCTAGACTTCTAGCCTACTTCCTATACGGCTTCGGCATGTAATTCGGAACAATAGTGCCGAAATACTCAACGAAGCCTTCGAATTCCTGTTCATCAAACAATGGCCTTGAACAGGCGATTTCAAACTCTACGCCATCATAGAAGGTGAACCATCCCGTTTCATGGAAGCCGTTCCGCAAATAAAAATTTCTCCTGCGGACAACCATGTCGTCTTCTTTCACATCATTGCGTGGAGCCTCGAATTCCACCACGATCTGGCAATTTGGAAATCTGTCAATGAGAAGTGCAAGTGACTTGCTTCCAATTCCTTTTGAACGACATTCCACTTTGATGGCAAAATAGGCCAGATACCGTGTGTTTTTGTATTTCCGAACTACAAAAAAGCCGACTGGTTCATTTTCTACATAAATCCCCAAGACTTCCAGATTTCCATCTGTTCCAGTGGCAAAAAGGTCGTCAAGAGACGTCCGTTCATTATCCGGAATCGCCTCTTCATTGATCTCCTCCAAGACGGCCTTGTCCGGTGAAACTTTCGTTATCTCTCTCAATTCCATACGGCAGGCCGTGGTCACTCCACCTTGTAAAGCTCAGCGTCGTCGAAATAAACCTTTCCTTTACAGGCAGTTGTCCCCAATTGCAATGACATTTTTCCCACGTCTTCGGGAGTGGCGAAATAGCCTTCAATCAAAACCCATTCGCCGGATTTCATGTTCTTTGGAGCATAGAATTTCGTGTCATGCTGCATGGCCCATGAGCCGTCTTTCCGACGCCACCGCAGGCTGATGGCCGCATCGCTTTCGGCTGGATTATCGATTTTCACACGGCAGCGCACGATGTATTTTGCGTTAGATTCCGTTTCAAGCTGTTGCAGGAAACAAGCGTTATCCGTCGTGTCCAGAAAAGCGATATTTGAATCGCCTTCTTTGGTGACGCCGCATGTGCCGAAATTTCTGCGCCAGAACACCCATGAAGCGAAATTGCTCTTCTTCCAATCCGCCATCGCGGTTTCGTCTTTCGGACCATTGCCGAGGTCTTCAAATTTCGGATTTTGTAGCAGATTTGCATACTTTTCCGGATTCGCCTTTTGTTTCAACGCAAACGACTTGCATTCTTCTTTCAACGGCTGGAGATTGTTCCTTTCAAAAAC
>JAEEGH010005432.1_pt1 | contig 32012 bp, 29 predicted proteins | sample 9134181 | NCBI WGS metagenome assembly JAEEGH01 (sample SAMN16246544, study PRJNA631951) | gut metagenome | biome: gut microbiome; feature: rumen; material: DP-attached | host: Bos | place: Iran: Karaj | collected 2018-10
GTAGCGGGAGAGTCGCGCATCACACCCTTGGGAGCACAATTGCGCAGGTTCAAGCTGGACGAACTCCCGGGACTCTGGAACGTGCTCAAAGGGGATATGAGTTTCGTGGGACCGCGTCCCGACGTCCCTGGCTATGCCGACTGCCTGGAAGGTGAGGATCGCGAGGTGTTGAAACTGCGCCCCGGAATCACAGGTCCGGCTACTTTAAAGTACCGAAACGAAGAAGAACTGCTGGCATCGGTGGCTGACCCGCAGAAGTATAACGACGAGACGATCTTTCCCGATAAGGTCAGATTGAACCGTTACTACCTCCACCACTACTCATTCTGGATGGACATTAAAATAATTTTCGCAACCGTGTTGGGGAGAAAAATCGAATATGCGGGGGAGATTATATAATTGAAATAGACATTCATTATTTGTTAGAAACGCGGAATTTGATTATATTTGCGGGTAATTTTGTGTTGAAATTTACAAGTGGCTCATGGTGAGTTGTTTAAAGCTTCAATATCAGCGTCCGGGAACGAAAGTTATTTCGTTGCTTGTCTATACGCCGATCCTTTTTTTAAGCATCGACAGCGACAATGAATCCCCCGTTTCAGGGCCTTCTATCGGTGATGATGAATAAGTATCTACACATATTCATGGCAGCTGTGGTTTTGCTTTCTGGCTGCACTAAGGAGACGCCGTCTTCTATTTCTCCCAATGAACCGGAAGTCACCGTTCTTCAGGCATACCAGGAGAGCAACGATACCAAAGCTACATACGATGGCAGTAACATCAATTGGGACGCTGACGATGCCTTGTCGGTATTTCCGGCAGGGGAGTACAACAGTGTCAGATTCGACAAGGAAAGCGGAGACAATAACTACTTTGCCGCATCCGGGAACGTGGATCTGAACGGTATATACGCACTTTATCCGTATTATTCTTCTGCGACCTTCTCCGACGGCTCCATACGCACCGTCATCAAGTCTAATCAGACTGCTACTCCAGGTTCTTTCGCTCCCGATGCGAACGTGGCGGTGGCATATTCGGCCGACGGCAGGGCGGTTCATTTCAAAAATGCTGTTTCGTATGTAAAAGTCAGTTACAGGACTACCTTGACAAATGCCTCAATCAAGAGGATCACATTCACGACTCTCGACAACAGTAAGATTTCCGGCAGGTTTATACTGACACCCACCGTAAGCGGCGGGGTAGTGACAGACATTACGACCGAGCCGGCGACCCAGGCTGTGAATTACGTAAATCTCTCCGGAGATATTCTGCCTAATACCGATTACTATCTGGTCGTAGCCCCTGTCAACCTGTCTGCGGGATACAGGATTACCTTTACAGATGCTGACGGGAATAAATTCTCCAAGGATTATACTGACAGCAAACATAAGGCACAGTTGCTCAGGAACTCTATATCGGCCACTGGTGTCAAGAATGTCGACAATTACGAAATCAGCGTGACCGGCTACTGGCGTATGACCTCTGCAAGCGAATTTACTGGCAACAGCGACAAGTACCTCCTGGTAAAGAATACATCTGCTTCTGCTACCGGCTTCAGAGTTTTTGATGAGAGCAAGACAGACGTTTTCATAAGTACCGGTCAGCCGCTTCTCGACAAGTTCGCAGACGGAAAAATCACCGGCCTTTCGTCTAAGTTGAGCGCCTGGGGGTCCGGAGGTTCCGCACCTCTGTTTATGAGCCACTATGTGCTCTACTGTTTCCGGAATGCTTATTCTGACGATGGACTCCAGTTCGGTCCCAACGCATCGGAGTTTATACAGAATACATCTGATTCTTTTGCCTTTACGGTCAACGGGACAGACTCCAAGGAGATAACGTTCAAATTGTGTTACAGGTATTCAGGCTCCAAGACAACGGATGTGACATTAACAAACTGCTATGTAGAAGCTGTATCAGGAGATGCCTTTAAGCTCTTTGGTAAGATTACACAGAACTCTATCAACGGTCTTGTAGATGTGTTTTTTATCAGCAAAGGCAGTCAGTTTGTTGCTGCTGTTTCCCCCTCCGATATCCATTCCGGGGCCGATAGGGCTGCGAATTCCTTGTCTCAGATTGGTTTTACCAGCACCAGTGTGACAACCCAGGATGGGCAAACCACGATGAGTAATTGTTTTATGATTAGAAATTATTATCTTTGCAACTATCCGGACCCGGAACCGGTTTGGTTGTATAAAAAAGCTACAAAGAAGTTGACTTTTATAGGTTATAACGAATTATTTTATTAATCTTTAAATATTTAATTACTATGAAAAACGAGTATCAAAATCCCAGAGTTAAAGTCGTCGTTGTAGACGCACTTTCGTCTGTTATGCAAACCACTGGTTCTGTTCAGCAGCCTGTAGAACAGCCTTAAAGATTGGTATTAAGCGATAAGTTTTAAGGTTAGTTTATTTATTCTTAATTCAATATGAAAAAATTATTGAAACTGGCGTTTATCGCCGTATTGTTTGTATTAGCTTCTTGTGTCAAGGGTGAGAAATTCAGTGATTCGTCTCTGCGTGATGGCGCTGTTACTGGTTATATCAACCCTATGGTCTCTGAAGAACCCGACACAAAAGCAACGTTCACACCGAACATGGTGTTCGGTTTCGAAGTCGGTGACCGTATCAATATCTGGTCAGAGGAAGGTACACTCCTTGTTTACAAGGTGACAGAAACCGATGGCAGCAGTGCAGTATTTGCTGGTGGTGGTTTTACCCTTACAGAAGGGATGACCTATTATTCATCGTTCCCTCTGATAGCCAATCCCAGGGATGACTACAATGCCCTCAGTTTCTCCTATGCGGGTCAGGTTCAGACTGCCGACAATGATGCAAACCATGTAGCAGAATATTCTTATGTGACAGCGCAGGCTACTTGTATTGATGGAAAAACTCACTTTAGCTATCGTCAGCTTGGATGCTGGCTCAGGTTCTTCCTGGCACTTCCTTCAAGCCCGATGACTATCACTGAGTTGACTGTTACAGCCGATAGCCCTGTGTTTGGAGTGGATGGTACAGTTGATGTTACAGTTCCTTCCTTTACTCCTGCAGAAAGGGTTAACTCTGTAACTCTCGCTTTGGACAATGTTACGGTTACTGACGGTGAGTTGAATGCTTTTATGGCATTGGCCCCTTATGCAGCCTGCCACGTTGTTGTCAGCGTCAAAGATGCTGCCGGCAAGGTATACACGAGCGAGTCCATCAATCAGAATCCCCTTACTGCCGGTGGTTTCAGATCCATCAGGACTTCTCTCACAGCAGTGAATCCTACCAGCCAGTGGGAGAAAGTTACCGAGACCAGCCAGCTGACAAGCGGCGATTATGTAATTGTTTATCCCACAGCTGACGCTTACAAGGTATTCAGCTTTGAGAAGGCTATGGCCAATGCTGAGACAGCTGCTGCCCTTGTTGCCAACAAGCACACATTTGCAGAGGTTGCTCCTATGCGCACCCAGCTCTTCCAGACCTGTGTAAACGGTGACTATGAGTCTGTTGACGTTCCCGAAGATCCCGATCTCCTTGAGATTCCCGAAGAGATTGAAGCCAATGTTGCAATCGAGGCCACAACCCTGACAGGCGAGACCGCCAACGGTAGCGCAGTTCTCAAGTCTTCTAAAAAGAATCTTGGTTTCCAGAGTGTCGTAGTATCTCTCGGTGAGGGTGGTGCTGCCACCATCAAGGGTATGGTAAATGCTTCTGACTTCAATAACCTCTGCACTTACCTCCGCGGTCACCAGCTCCAGTTCACCTTTGTTGACGCTATGGATTTCGTTGCGTCCGAGGTGGGTATGACAGATGCTTCCAAAGAAGATGCACTCAAGGCATTCGATGCACTTTGCCAAGTTGCAAAATCTGTGATGTCTGAGCATGATTACCATGTTCTGATGGACATCGATCGCAACACCAAGGTTATGGATGTATTCACAAACGAATACGAGTTCTTTGCAGATGCTTCCATGGGATACGATTCCGACAAGGCTTTCGGATGGCTCAACCCCGTAGGTTTCTATGTAGAGAACGACGGTTTCTCCGCACACATCCCCGTGCCTTCATCTGAGTGGTTCGATCGCTTTGCCGCATCGCTCGCTACCGGCAGCCGTGAGAGTTTCGTGGCTTACTGGAAGCAGTTCGATATCGACCATCCTGAATATTCACAGTACTTCGGCCGTACAACTTTCTTTGGTCGTATAGCAGAGAAGATGATTGAAGACAACGCTGTTACTGTAAGTCAGTTCAACAAGATTGCCGCTATTAACTGGACTCTTATTGGACAGAAATATCAGGCTTATGCAAACGATCTCAATCTGGATCCTCTGGTTGAGGTTTACCTCTACAAGAAAGTTGAAGATTAATCTTCCCTGATTTATAAAAGAGTGCCCGGGCCAACCGCCCGGGCATTTTTTTATATGGTTACGATGTTGTCGGCAAATCTGATGGCCGCCTCCCTGTGGGAGATGAAGATGATTGTCTTATTACCGTGGTGGCGTCTGTGAATGTTCTCCAGCAGACGGCTCTCGGTTGCAGGATCCAGAGCCGAAGTAGATTCGTCCAGAATAAGGATTCCGCCCGGACGCAGAAGGGCGCGGGCTATGGCGATGCGCTGTGCCTGGCCCTCGCTAAGGCCGCTTCCCGATTCGCCGCAGGGAGTGTCGAGGCCTTCGGGCAGGTCGTAAACGAAACCCGCCTCGGCAGTAGTCAGAACGTCCTTGATTTCGCTCAGGCTGGCGTCTTCCTTGGCCAGGTGCAGATTGCTGGCTATCGTACCGCTCAGCAGCGAATTGCCCTGTGGAACATACATGAAGTTGCTCCGCAGTGCAACTCCGGCAGGGTAGTCGCCAACAGTAATGGTGCCTTCCGTTGGCTGGAGCAGGCCAAGAATCAGATTGATGAGGGTGCTCTTGCCGACGCCGGTAGGGCCGGTTATCACATTGAAACTACCGGATGCAAACCGGCAGGAGAAATCTTTCAATACCGGCCTGTTAAGGTCGGGATACGAGTAGGAGAGGTTCGACACCACAACCTCCGGTGCACCGGGCAGTGCAATAGATTCCTTCGCACGTTCTTCTTCGAGGTCCTGAAGGTCCATAAGGCGCTCTATGGATGTGATGGCCCGGATAAAGGTAGTGACCTGCAATCCAAGCTCGGCAATAGGCCGCTGGACCTGTCCCACCAACTGCAAAAAAGCCGTCATCATACCATAAGTCACGGTGCCGGCAGCAATCCCGAATACGCCCCAAAGGAATGCGGCAGCATGTCCGGCCTGGAAACCGAATATCATAAGGCCTCTGGCAAATGCGTTGTAGTTCAGACGCTTGCGGGTATTATCCTCGATATCTGTCTGCAGCCATCCAAATCGTTCCAGCACCCGTTCTACGCCAGTTAGGGTAAGCATAAGTACACGGTGCTGGAAACTCTCCTGCATCAACTGCTGGACGTCGCTCTCCCTGGAGCGTATATATGCCATCAGGCGGCGCAACTGCTTGAAAAACAGCCTGGATCCGATAACTGCGGCGGCCATCAGTATAATGAGTACCCAGAGCAAGTTGGGGGCAAGCGTCATCAAGTATACAGATGCGGCCACAAGTTGTATCAGCGTGATAATCACGCTGGGGAAGGAATCTATAAGCAATCCGGCAGAAATGCGTATATCATCTTCGAGGCGATTGACCACGTCTCCGGACAAGAAACGCTCGCGTCCGGTCCAACGGCTGCGAAGTACGTGGGAAAACAACTGATTGCGGAGATGATTCTGAGCTTTGACCGTGTTGTAGGAATTCCACCAGTTGGAAAAAATCCAGCAGGCGATTTGGACTACTAGGATTCCTATGAAGAGGGCAATCCCCCTGCCCATTGAATCGCTGCTCGTTTTGGTGGCTATATCTACCAGGTGTTTGCTGGCCCATACAAATGCTAGGGATGCGGCAATCTTTACCATACCTAGAGCAACGGTTACAGCAATCCGCCACCGCAGGTTCTTAGACATCGCCCACAGGCACAAAATGCATTCGGATAATTTTCTCATCGGAGGTAAATCTCTTTTTTAGTACGGTTAATGCCTGCTTTTAATACTCCTATCGCAAACGTGACAATTTGCGGACGTATTTCAGGAAACAAACGGTAAAGAACGACTGGACGTTTAAGGAGCCTCTTGGTTGTAAACCATTTGCCTAGCAGAAATCCGGACGGGCGTTTGCCCGTAACGATATTGCCGTGACCAAAATTGCCGTCTTTAAGAATGAGTGAGATGAATCTGAAGGCTTTCTTCTCGAAACCGGTTTTATACAAAGGCATCTCCGTTAATGGAAGGCCAAGATAATTCACGACGATAGTGGCGAAAATATGCCAGGGTGTGATTAGATTTAGCTTTTTCAGCATTTCAGCCAGAACGGTGGCGTCAATCCGACCCGCACGACTGTGGAGAAAAAGCGTCCAGTCGCATATCTGCCGCAGACCGACTCCTTCTAGAAGGAAATGTCGCCAAATGTGGAAAAAGAGAAAGAAGGCGTTGAAAGTGTCGGCCGGTGTCAAAACTGAAACTTCGTTGATGGATATCGGCACCAGATCATGGCTAAGCCCTTTTGATGCGAAACTCTGAAGATATTTGTTTTCCCGTTTGTTCTCCAGGGTGTCGCAGAACCGATGGATTTCAACGTGAATGTTGTCCAGGCAGATGTGGTAATGCTTATCCTGCTCTGAGCCATTGGCGACATCGTCTTCAGAGGCCAGGGATTTTAACAGGTCACAAGTCTTTACATACTGTTCGGGACCGACGTACAGGTCAATGTCACCGCACTCCCTGAGCATTGGCCGGGGATAGTTGACAGCAACGCCCTGGCCTTTGAGCAGGACGGGATTGATATCGTTCTTGTGGAACAGTGTCTCCAGTTCTACGATGGTGCGGTTGGTTGCAATGTGTGTCGATGCCGTCCTGTATACAATTTCCCAAGCATAGGGGTCGGTAACTTCATAACCCGCTTTCTGCAATGCATCAAGAATCAGCGGTCTGGTCTTCTGCAGGTTGGCAATGTTCAACACACCCTCGACATCGCTGGGGATGTACGAAGGCTTCTCGCCCCAGATGGCAGAGCGGAGAATGTCCAGATACTCTTTCTGTACGGGGCTTATTCCAGAATCCCGTGCTCCTGCCATACGGCAATCATTTGTTTGACATCTTTCATTGCCTGTTCGGCAGAGACATCATAACGGTCTGTGAGCAATGTCACCAGATCTTCCAATGTGAAGTCCTTTCCATGGACATTCTCCCACAGGTACGCTGCGGAATCGTTCATGGACAGCATCTTGTTGAAGTTGACCTGGGAGAGGCCTTCTCCAACCACAATATGTTCTCCGCAGAGAGGGCGGAGGGTAAAACCTTCTTTTATTTTCATATTAATCGTCTATATATACCTAATAAATAACGTCTGACAGGTTTGAGCCAGCGCCACAGGCGGCCTTTTGAGGGCTTGTGGCCGTTGATCAGGATTGCGGTGCCCATAACATCCTTTTCTTGGCATGATTCGGTACAAGCTATGTTCCCGTCGCCCATAATCACCAGCGCTCCGTTGTTGTTGCTTACAACGCGGTGCAGCACATAACGGGAATCCTGCAGCCGTACCAAAATTATGTCGCCGACCTCTACCTTGTCCAGTTTTTTAAGGGTCACGCTGTCCCTGCCGCCTCTTATGAAAGGGAGCATACTGGTCCCTTTGGGGGTAAAGGAAACCTCGCGCCCCTCGCGGAGCAGCGCACCGACCTCTTCCAGGAGAATTTCGTTAGGCAGGGTTCTGTTTTCCATTCACTGTATTATAGCAAAGCATGGCGGCATCATTGTCCGGAAGGCATTCCAACCGATAGAAAGGAATGGCGGCGCAGATGCCCTCCATTGTAGCGTGCCATCCGTCGGCAAGATGCTTGAACGGACGGAAAGAAGATGCCGACTCCAGCAGGGTTGCATACGCCCGTATCACAGGCAACCTGGTTATTATGTTGTACGGAGCCTGCTTGAGGCTTACGATGGCGCCCACGGGGGCATCCTTTTGCTTATAGCAGGGCGTCTTGCCGCTCCAGGGAGAGCCGTAGACGCGGACCGTCCCGTCAGGGAGAAGCCGTACGACGGGGTTATCGTCGTTCAAAAGTTCGGTGCCAGGCAAGTTCTTGATCCACAGCTGGCTGTGGGTGCTTTTGCCGGTGCCGCTCTTGCCCAGGAACATGTATCCGCGGCCGCCGTTGGTGACAACGGAAGAATGCATTTCCAGCGCGCCTTTTGTGGCGGTGGCGAAGGTGAATAGCAGCATCAGGCAGGAGTTCATTGCAAAGAAGTCGCTCAGACCAGAAAGCAGAAGCTGTGCCGTCTTGAAATCGGGAGAGACCACCATTGTGGCTGCAACGGGCTTTTCCTGCGGCGGCTGAACCTCAAACAAGTAGTCTCCGGAAGGAAGTCCGAACAGGGAGATGGTTGGGAATCCGGGCTCCTTGTTGGTCCTGTATATCAAATTGGCATCGCTCTGCGGAAGGGAATCCACAATCTGGAGAGAAAACAGCTTTTCCCCGTCACAATCCGGCACAATGAACGGTTGTAAATTGTCGGGGGAGAAGGGCAAATTCTCTACAGTAAAGTAAAAATCTGCCACTCGGTATGTCTTGTTATCGCTTTTCATAACGCAAATGTAATAATAATTAAAAGAATTTGTATATTTGCATTTATAAGGAAATTGTTTAAACGATAATATCATGAAGAGATTACTTACAATTCTTGCTGTAGCGCTCGTTGCGACCTTTGCCGCAAGCGCTCAGGAATCCAAGGACAAACAGTGCTGCAAGAGCGACAAATGCTGCCAGGACGTGCAGTGCTTTGACGTTCAGTGCTGCGATGACTGCTTTAAGAAAGCTTTCTACCCGGGATGGTATCTCGGTATTCAGGGAGGCGTAGTTTACACCAGTTCAGACGAATGGGCTTATGGTGGTTGGGACAAACTCAAACACCTCAATATCCCCAATGTCTCGCTGAACGTTGGTTATGACTTTACCCCTGTGTTCGGCCTGCGCGGCTCGCTCAGCGGCCCCTTCGGCAACTACCCCAGCGCAAACCACTGGGACATCAACCGCTTCTGCTATGGTCAGCTGGTTGTAGACGCTACATTTGACATCTGCAGCATTTTCCGCGAGAATGCCAAGCGTCTCCTGAACCCCTATCTCTTTGTGGGAGCAGGTGCTTTCTACCGCTTCGCAGTAAATGACAAGCCTGCTTTCTTTGGCCCTGTCGTACGCCTGGGCGGTGGTCTGGACATCCGTCTCAGCGAACTCGTAGACCTTACCCTTGAACTGCAGGACAACGGCATGCACAACAAGTTCAATACCCTTACAGAACTTGACAGAGGCCCCCATGTTGGTACAGAAGAACAGAATAAATACTGGAGTTCAGAGTACCATGGCGACGACGGTCTTTATTATGGTGGCGAAATCTTAAAAATCAAGAAGCCTTTCCGCTGGGACGACAATGTCGCCGCCCTCATCGGCCTCAAGTTCAACCTGGGTGCTGTCAAGAAACGCAATGCTGCCCGTCACGCTTGCGCAGAAGCTCTTGCCGCTGCAGAAGCTGCACGTCTGGCTGCAGAAGAGGCTGCCCGTCGCGAGGCTGAGCGTCTTGCAGCAGAGCAGGCAGAGGCAGAACGTCTTGCAGCAGAGCAGGCAGAAGCAGAGCGTCTGGCTGCAGAGAAGGCCGCCGCAGAGGCCCGTGCCGCTGCCCGCGCATTCGAAGAGAACATCTACTTCGATCTGGACAAGTCCTTCATCAGGAAGTCAGAGCAGCCTAAGATTGATAAACTTATCTCCATCCTCAACGAATATCCCGAGGCTGTTATCACCATCAGCGGTTATGCAGACGAGGAGACAGGTAATCCCAAGCACAATATGGGTCTTAGCCAGAGGCGTGCAGACCGCGTTGCCAAGGCTCTCCAGGATGCAGGCATCGCTGCAGACCGCATCACCACCGCCTTCTTTGGCGACACCGTCCGCGTATCGCCTGTTCAGGAGAAGAACCGCGTGAGCGTTTGCGTTACCAAGTAAATCCGTTTTCGGAATATACAGAAGGGTGATTCACTGATGTGGGTCACCCTTTTATTATTGATAATTACATTAATAATTCGTACATTTGACGGCTTAATATTTTTTAATTTGAGAGACGGGAATAATATAAGCAACGAAATGCATTGGTATGCACTCAAGGTCTTCTCTAGAAAGGTTTTAGAGTTGAAGGCAGACCTGGCCCGTGCCGGTATTGAAAACTATTATCCCGTCCAGCCGGACGGCAAGCCGTACGTCCAGTCGCTCATATTTGTCCATTGCAGCGAACATCAGCTTGACATCTTGCGCGCTGATGCATCGTTTGCCAGCAGTTTCACCATCTACAAGCATAAGGAAAAGCGCCGTCGTCTCTTTAGCGACGAGACCTACGAGCGCCTTGTGCCGGCTCCTATAGACGAGCAAGAGATGGCTGTGTTCATGCTGGTTACCAGTGCATCGCCAGACAAATACACAATACTTGGTCCGGACGATCCCAAATACCACATGGGGCAGTTGGTCCGTGTGGTGGCAGGTCAGTTCGAAGGGTTGGTGGGCCGTGTGCGCCGCATCAAGAAGGACAGGCGTCTGGTGATAACAATCACAGGTGTTGTGGCGGTTGCCACCGTTCACATTGACCCGCGGTTGCTGGAACCTGTAAAGGAGAATATTAGCGCACCTGTGTGCGCACAAGATATATTGCGCAACAGTAGCTTCGCCCTTGGATAGGGGCTGACCTGCAGTTGTTTTTGTTTCCTTTCTGTCGCAAAAAAAAGAGCGGCAAGAGAGGAGACGGATTATTGTGTTGAACCGACAAACAAGAAAACAAAAACAATAATAGAATACCAATGAAACTAAAACGAATCCTGGCCATATCGGCCATTCTGATCCTGGCTGCAGGTTGCAGCCCCAAAACCTACATGCAGATAGACTATCTGCAGGATATCGATGCCGAGACATCCCTGGATATGAAAGAGAACCAGGGTATCCTGATCCAGCCCCAGGACCAATTGAGCATTGTGGTTAGCAGCCGTAACCCGGAACTTGCCGCTCCGCTCAACAAACCAGTGATTTCTTATCAAGCAGGTAGCGAAATCAATTCCACCAATGTCGGTCAGCTGCGACTTCTGGGTTACTCGGTTGACAACGCAGGTAACATTGACTTCCCGGTTCTGGGCACTATCCGCGCCGCCGGTCTCAATCGCTGGCAGTTACAGGAAACAATCCGGAAAAAGATTATCGATGCAGGAATCGTCCTTGACCCCATTGTCACAGTGGAGTTTATGAACTTCAAGATTTCTGTGATGGGCGAGGTCACCAGTCCCGGCACATACAACGTTACCGGCGACAAGATCACCCTCTTCGGCGCCCTTTCGCTTGCCCGCGACCTCACAATCTATGGCCGTCGCGACAATGTCACAGTGATACGTGAAAAAAACGGCAAGCGCGACATCTACAAAGTGGACCTTCGCGACAGCGAAGTCTTTGATTCCCCTGCATACTATCTGCAGCAGAACGATGTTGTTTACGTTTATCCCAACAGCGTCCGTGCAGGCCAGAGCACCATCAACGAGAACTACTTCAAATCGGGCTCGTTCTGGATCAGTCTCTCAAGCGTAGCCATCACGGTTGCCAACCTTATCCTTACATTGACACTGAGAAAATAAGATTAGAATATTATGGCTGAATACATCGAAAACACAAAGACTCAAGAAGAAGAGCAGAGCCTCAAACTTGCCGATATCTGGGAAATGATATGGAGCAACAAGTGGTGGTATATCCTATCCGTCATTGTTTGCCTCCTGCTGGCAATGTTTTACCTGTACAGGACTCCGAATACCTATAGCAGGACGGAGAAGATAATCCTGGACGAGACCAGTCAGGAAATGGCTATGCGTGACCTGACCAAGTTCACCCGCAGCACCGGCTTCCGTACCAACGGCGACGCCGTATACAACGAGATGGAGGCCTTTACCAGCCCCGACCTTATGAGTCAGGTAGTGGAACGTCTTGGTCTTGAAACCAGTTATATAGAGCTTCAAACCCTTCGCAAGCGCGAGCTTTACACATCTACTCCGTTCGAACTGGTACTGGCCGGAGACAATACCGCTTCCGGCTTTGATTTCAAGGCACACAAGGCGGGAGATGGTTTCCTCTTGACCGACTTCGTAGTTAACGGCCTGCCCGTTGAAGGTGCCACTGTCAAAGGCGCTTTTGCCGACACCCTCGATTCCCCTGTGGGCCGCATCGTGCTTGTTCCCACCGAGCGTCTGAACAACTTCAACAAGGATATCGTAGTGAGCTGGCGCAACGCAGGCATTCGTGCCAAGGCATATTGCAAAAACCTTTCGGCAGCGCTCTCTAACAAGATGTCCTCCGTTATAGTTCTTACGCAGAAAGACAGGTTTGCCTCACGTGCCGGCAATATCCTGAGCACCCTGCTCGATATCTACAACGAGAACTGGATCAACAACAAGAATAAATCGGCGACCAACACCAGTAAGTTCATAGACGAACGTCTGGCTGTCATAGAAGAGGAGTTGGGCGGTATAGAGAGCAACATCAAGGAGTTCCGCCAGACCAACCGTCTGCCCGATGCACCGGCCGTTACCAACACCTACCTGGGCGAGTCAACCCAGTATGCAAGCCGCAACTTCGAGATTAATAATCAGTTGTCGGTTGCAAAATACATCCGCGAGTATCTCTCCGATCCGGCCCACAGCCGTTCCCTGATACCCGCCAACGTCGGCATACAGAACGCGAACGTAGAGGGCCAGATCAGCGAATACAACGACCTGCTGCTCAAACGCGACCGACTGCTGACCAACACCACCGACAGCAACCCCATAATCGTGGACCTGAACTCTACGCTTGACCAGCTCAAGAGCACGATAATCCGCTCTGTGGATAACCTCATCAGCACTCTCCAGCTTCAGGCCAACAAGGCCGCCAGCCAGGAACAGCAGGTGCTCAACCGCATCTCGGCCACTTCCGGCCAGGCTCTTGACCTGCAATCCAAGCAGCGTCAGCAGAAGGTTAAGGAAGAGCTCTATATCTTCCTGCTCCAGAAGCGTGAAGAAAACCAGCTTCAGACCCTGGTCAATGTAGAGAACACCCGTCAGATTATGGCTCCTAACGGCAGCAACAGTCCCATCGCGCCCGGTCGTGCAAAAGTGCTTCTGGCTGCGCTTCTGCTGGGTCTTGCACTGCCGTTCGCATTCTTCTACATCCGTCGTCTGATGGACACCACAATCAAGAACCGCAATGACATCCAGCGCCTCTCCGTGCCTTTCCTGGCAGAGATTCCCCAGCTGGGCGTCAAAGGCAATGTTTTCCAGCGTGCCCGCCAGAACCGTTTCGATAACAAGTATTGCAACATCCTTGTAGAGAACGGCAAGCGCGACACCGTGAACGAGGCCTTCCGCGTGCTGCGTACCAATCTGGACCTGATGGCCGGCCATGGCGAAGGCTGCAAGGTGATTATGGTCACCTCATTCAACCCCAACGCCGGTAAGACCTTCAGCATATTGAATATGGCTGCATCTATGGCGCTCAAGGGGGCCAAGACAATGATCCTTGACCTTGACTTGCGCAAGGCATCCCTGAGTAAGGCCCTTGGCAAGAACCAGCGCGGCGTGGCTGCATATCTCAACAGCAAGACCGACTCCATCACCGAATACATCCAGCCGATAGAGGAGAACCTCTCCCTGCTGAGCGTCGGTACCTTGCCTCCCAACCCTGCAGAAATGCTGGTTTCCGAGCGCTTCAAAACCATGATAGACGAGCTTCGCGGCAATTTCGACTACCTGTTCATAGACTGCCCGCCCGTGGATGTTGTGGCCGATACAGCCATCGTATCCCGCGTAGCAGATATCACCGTGTTTGTAATTCGCGCCCGCCTGTTTGACAAGCGCAGTCTGCCCATGATAGAGACTCTCTACAAAGAGGGTAAATACAAACGTATGGCTCTCATCCTTAACGGTGTAGAAGCCACCGGCAAGCACGGCTACGGTTATGGTTATGGCTACGGTTATGGTTATGGTTACGGTTATGGCTATGGTTATGGTTACGGCGAAGGTTCCGATGCCGAAAAAGACAAGAAGAAAAGCCGTAAAAGCAGCAAGTCCAAAAAACAGGAAGCTTAATCAGTGAAAATTGCAATTGCGGGCACCGGCTATGTCGGTCTTTCGATAGCGACCCTTCTGGCACAGCACCACCAGGTTATAGCGGTGGATGTTGTGCCGGAGAAGGTCGATAAGATAAACCGTCGCGAGAGCCCTATCCAGGACGAATACATAGAGCGGTATCTGACGGAGAAGCAACTCAATCTCGTAGCTACGCTGGACGGTCGCGATGCGTATCGCGACGCCGACTTCGTGGTGATTGCAGCCCCCACCAACTACGACCCCAAGAAGAACTTCTTTGATACCACCCACGTAGAGGAGGTCATCAACCTGGTGCTGGAGGTCAATCCCGATGCGGTTATGGTCATCAAGAGTACCGTTCCGGTAGGGTATACCCGCGCTGCCCGCGAAAAGTTCTCTTATCGCGAACGCCTCGCCGACGGCAGCTTCAAGGTAGTTGTGCCGCGCATCATTTTCGCCCCGGAGTTCCTGCGCGAAAGCAAGGCGCTCTACGACAACTTGTATCCGTCCAGGATCATTATCGGTTATGATGATTCTGAATTGGAAATTGCCGCCGAAACCTTCGCAGCCCTCCTCCAGGAAGGCGCCCTCAAGAGCGATATTCCCGTCCTCTTCATGGGCAGCACTGAGGCCGAGGCGGTCAAACTCTTCGCCAATACCTACCTCGCCCTGCGTGTGAGCTTCTTCAACGAGCTGGACACTTACGCCGAGATGAAAGGTCTTGACACCCAGTCAATCATAGAGGGTGTGGGTCTGGATCCCCGTATCGGAACCCACTACAATAACCCCAGTTTCGGCTACGGTGGCTACTGCCTGCCCAAGGACACGAAGCAGTTGCTTGCCAACTTCAACGATGTTCCGGAGAACCTCATCAAGGCCATCGTAGATTCCAACCGCACCCGCAAAGATTACATTGCGGACCGCGTCCTGGGCAAGGCGGGCTATTACACCGCCTCCAGTGCCTACGATTCCGCCCGCGAACATGAAGTGGTGGTTGGCGTCTACCGCCTCACCATGAAGACCGGCAGCGACAACTTCCGCCAGAGCGCCATCCAGGGCATTATGAAACGCATCAAGGCCAAAGGCGCCAAGGTGATTGTATACGAACCCACGCTCGAAGACGGCTCCACCTTCTTCGGCAGCCGTGTGGTCAACGACCTTGCCGCATTCAAGCGCCTCTCAAACGCCATCATTGCCAACCGCTACGACTCAGCCTTGGACGATGTCGCCGACAAGGTTTATACGAGGGATATTTTTAAGAGGGACTAGAGTTAGTTCGAGTTTAGACCTTCAAGAAGGAATGCAAAACAATTCCTCAAATAACGCCAGGATAGCCAAAAATACGCTATTCCTTTACTTAAGGATGATTCTTGTGCTGGTGGTATCATTGTATACTACCAGAGTGATACTTAGGGTATTAGGCGTAGAGGATTATGGTATTCAGAATGTGGTGAGTGGTTTTGTGTCAATGTTTGCGTTTCTTAACACATCAATGTCCAACGGCATCCAGCGGTTCTACAACTTCAAGATAGGGAAAGAAGGGACGCAATCAATAACAGGTGTTTACAATACAGCACTTTTGATACAAGTCATTCTTGCTGTCATTATTGTAATTCTTCTTGAAACAGTAGGCCTTTGGTATGTCCATAATAAAATGGTTATACCTGTTGAAAGGTTGGATATTGCTCTGTGGATATATCAATTTGCAATCCTTTCTCTTGTCTTGGTAATCTTGCAAATACCCTATAACGCTGCTATTATGGCATATGAGCAAATGGATTTTTATGCATATGTCAGTATTATTGATGTGGTATTGAAATTGGGATTTGCACTCTATCTGCCTTTTGTCCATCACGACAAACTTTTAATATATGGGTGTTTCGGTCTTGTTTGCAGTCTGATTAGTTTTCTGTTGTCTTTAGGCTATTGTAAGATTAAGTTCAAGCCAATATGTCTGCAATTCGTGTTTCATAAAGACCTGTTCAAGGAGATGTTATCCTTCTCTGGATGGAATATATTTGGAACTTTTGCATATATGTTGAAGGGTCAAGGATTGAATGTCCTTTTGAATGCTTTTTTCGGTCCAGTCGTGAATGCTGCTCGTGGAGTGTCTACGATGATTGGTAATGCTATTCAGGGTTTTCAGTCAAATATTGTTGTTTCGTTTAGACCTCAAACAGTTCAGTCTTACGCGTCGGGAGATTTGGATAGAGTCAGACGACTGATGTACAGCTTGTCAAAGATTTCATACTTGATGCTTTTTGTACTGTCTATGCCGGTGATAATAGAGGTGTCTTATATTCTTCATATGTGGCTCGGTGATGCTGTCCCTGATTATACAGTTCAGTTTACTACTCTTATACTTGTAATAATGATTTTGTCAAGTTTGACTACACCATTATCCCAGGTGATTCATGCCACTGGAAAGATGCGAAGGTATCAGATAGGAACTAGTATTGTTGTTAGTTCCATTCTTCCGCTTTCTTGGGTCGTGTTGAAAATGGGCGGTGAACCGTATTCTGTTTATATAGTAAGTCTCATTATGACAATCATTAACCAGGGAGTTGGCTTGGTGTTGCTGAAAAGAGTTTTTCCATATAGTATCAAAGAGTATCTCAAGATGGTAATATGGCCTTGTGTCCTTGTCACAATAGTTTCAACTATTCTTCCTCTAGTGTTGCACTGTCTGTTACCATCAACCTTCTTGCGTTTGTTTTTGGTGGGATTAATTGGAGTGGGCTGTACAATACTGGTATCGTATTACCTCGCAATGAATATGACAGAAAGAGAGTTGGTGAAGGCATTTTTGACAAAAAAGCGAAAGGCAGAGTAGAGTACTGATATGGCGAGGATCAATTTATTGACGATACATTGGGGTAATTCATACGGGGGGACAATGCAGACATATGCAACTCTGAAAACTTTGCGTGATTTAGGACACGAAGTCACTCTCATTAATTTGGTCCATCCCAAAATCAAACACAAAAAGGTTAAACTTACCTTAAGTGGTTTATTCAGTAGTGTCAAATCCGTTCAGTTTAGTCTTTTCCGGTTCTTATATTTTGGAAAAAGGACTAAACGTTTGTATGCAATAGATTCAAATCAAATACCGAAGGCCGACTTTACCATAGTAGGTTCTGATCAGGTGTGGAATAGTGATATTACAACAAAGCTTAAACAAGACTACTTCCTTGGTTTTGCAAAGAATACAAAGAGATTGTCTTATGCATCAAGTTTTGGAAAATATAACTGGGAAGAAGACGATAGTTATACTGCGAAAATAAAAGAAGAACTATCAGGCTTTAAGGCAGTGTCTGTAAGGGAAAATGAAGGTGTTAGTATTAGTAAAGATGTGTTTGGTGTCGATGCAGTCCAGCTGCTTGATCCTACACTATTTTGCTCAGACTATTCTGAGTTAGTTCATAACAAAAGACCTAATAATAAGATATTCCCCTTTTTGCTAGTGCCTAATAGCCAGGATAATGAAGCAATCTGTAATGAGGTTTCAAAGGCATTAAATATTCCGATTTATCACCCTGATTGGCTCCAGATTCTTATCGGGTCCTCTCCCCAAAGTTGGTTGAATAGAATAAAGAACTCCGCTTTTATTATTACAGACTCATTCCACGGGCTGGCATTCAGTATACTGTTTCATAAACAGTTTTTAGTGGTTTGTGCAGATAAAAAGAAATTTGTCCGTCTGCAGTCTTTATTGAGCCTTGTGAAACTTGAGGACCGGTATGTACAATCGTATGAGGATTTGACCAGTAGATATGATATTATCACGAATCCGATTGATTATACTATCGTTGATGCAATTTTAGACGATGAGAGAAGTAAAACACGTATTTTTCTCAATCAGTTAGATACAGTAAGTGACTAATGAAAGGAAAGTTTCTGTATTGGTATTATATCATACTTATACTCCTACTAATCTTATATACTAATACGAGCGGTTCTCTTCCAACCGTCATTCGTTTTGGATATTTGGCAGCACTGGTTGTTCCATTGCTTTATAGCATTGCGCTTTATCCTGCAATTATTCTTTGTACCTTTTGCTTAGCGAAACACACCTTTGCATCTCCTTTGATGCCCACGGAGATGACCTATTATGTGTTATTGACTATTGTTTTCGCCGTTTTAGCGTTATATAGGAATAAATTCAGGACTACAATTAAACCGTTGTTTTTACTGATACTATTCTATATAATCATCAATGATTTGCTTTTGCAAGCGTCACTTTCCCCGCTTGTGACCACTATTTCCATTGTAATCTTGTTCTACATTTGTACAGAAGGACATCTGGATACAAGTGTCAAGTTTTTGCCATATGCTTTTATCATCCTCTCGTTAGCAATCAGTTACTGGAGATTGTTCTGTCCGGAAGCGATGACAAATACATATAATTCACTTGACGGTATAGATCAGGAAGGTTGGACTGATCCGAACTACTTGGGGTGTGCATTAGGAATGGGATTGGTTATTGCTGTCAATGAACTAATCAAGGGGACGAAAAACGCAGGTTTGGTTGTCGTCTTTTTGGCAACACTAATTCTTTCTACAATAGCATTACTTGGTATAGCATCGCGAGGAATGGTTCTAGCTGCGGCATTGAGTATATTGATTCTTCTGCTTTTCTCAAGGATAAAAGTAAAGTTTAAAATTATTGCTATAATATTTATTGCCGTTTTTATTTTTATCCTTTACACCAACCAGTACTTCGATTATCTCGTTGCCAGGTTTAATGCCGATGACGGCACCGGAGCCAAACGCACTACGATATGGACAACCAAACTCTCCTTATTCTACTCTGAAGGAAGCACTTTGGACTGGCTATTTGGTATTGGGCAGAAAGGTTGTTATTACTTAGGGTTTAGTGCCGGTAGGGCTACTCATAATGACTTCATATCTGTGTTGATTAGTTATGGGATTATCGGTGTTGTCTTCTTGTTTTATGCTATTGCCTATCCATTAACTATTTGTTCAAAAAAGGTCAGACCTCAAGTTGTCGCATTTCTGGCGTATTTATTTATGTGCAGTATGTTTATTGAGCCCCTTGCGAGAGGTAATATAGCATATATCGGGTTCTTTTTCTACATCACTCAATTTGCACGACAGAATCGTTTACTTGTTGCAAAAAATGCGGGATAAGACCAGAATATTGTTTGTCGTACCTGGATATACCCTTGGTGGTACGTTGTCTTCCTTGAGGAGTATATTGAATTCAGGCTTTTCAAATAAGTATGATATTGAGGTTTTTGCTATAAACAATAGGGCTGAGCACCCGACTTCTCTTGCTCAGTTTGATATCGGCTTGAATGAGTTATCCACAGCGTATTATTCAGACTATTCGTCATTCAGTTTTACAGACCGGCTACGCTATTTTTATTTAAAGATTCTTAAACAAGTACCGCCTATTGCCAGACGGATTGAACGCTGGGTTGTTAAAAGGACAATAAAAAAGATTGAACGGAAAAAACAATATGATTATGTTGTTGCTTTCCAAGAGGGAAGAGCTACAGAATGCGCTAGTTATTTCAAGTGTCCGGACAAGATTGCGTGGATTCATTGCGATTACGCAAAAAGCTATGGTGACAATGTCGACGAGTTCGAATTATACAATCATTTTTCAAGAATAGTATGTGTTTCTGATTATACTCGAGAAGGTTTTGTTGAACGCTACCCATTGTTGGCAGATAAAACAGTGTCCATCCATAATCTTTTCGATGCAAAAAGTGTAATAGAGAAGTCAAAGGCTGCGATTGACGATACCCGCTTTGATCATTCGCTCTTTACAATTATATCCCTCGGCCGTGTTTGTGATGTAAAGCGGTTCAATCTTATACCAAAGATAGCGGCAGCACTTAAACAGTCAAATCTGAGTTTTCATTGGTATATAATGGGTGAAAGCGCTTCCGATCTTGATTTGAAACGGCTTAGAGATGCTATTGCCGAAAATGGTGTAAAGGATGAAGTTATATACCTTGGAGGGAAAGACAATCCTTATCCATATCTCAAGTCAGCGGATTTAATGGTGTCAGTTTCTAAATCAGAAGCCTGTCCAATGATTTTTAATGAAGCAAGGATACTTAACATTCCGGTGTTGTCTGCGGATTTCGGTTCTGCCGGTGAATTCATAGAAGATGGATATAATGGTTTTATTTCGACGATAGAGAGAATGCCGGATATTATTTGCGAATTGATGAATAAACCGGAAATATTAGGCAGAATCCGTCAGGTTGATTACCAAGATTCCAGCGAGGTAATACTAAACCAACTATATCAGATTTTTAGATAAATAATGAAATCCTTGGTCATTATATCGACGGTTGACCTTTACTATGGTAATTCGGCCGCCGCGGCAAGGATGAACAATTATGCGAGATCTCTGGCGATAAAGAATGTTGATGTTTACCTGATATCAGTTAATGATTCTCTTTTTTCAGCTGTTAGTTGGAAAGAAGTAGAACCTCATATTTACTGTTTGACAGATAACCAAGCAGTCAGTAAAAGGAGATTCTCACGATATAGGATTTTTGGGTATTTAAAGATTATTAAACGCATTGTTGGAGGAATAGACAGGGAGGTAACCATTCTGAATTATCCTTCGACAGACAGTCTACTGTTGGATTGTTGTTTACTCACAGCATTTAAAGACAATCCATTGTTCTGTGAAGTAAACGAAGTCAGACGGTTCGCATCGGACTCAACTAATACTTTGAGAAAACGGTTTTATAATGGTATCCTGGAAAGAACGTATAAACGCTATACAGGTATAATCTTTATATCTAAACATATTCAAGAGTATTATTCTTCTTTCGCGAAACAAAGCATAATCGTTCCAATCTTGTCAGATTGTAGTAAGCCTTTTTCTCTGACTTCAAATATTGATTCGTTACTGTTTGTTTTTGTGGGTTCGATTTATTTTGAGAAAGAGAATCTAGAAGAGTTGCTGGAAGGATTTTGCCTGTTTGCCCAAGAACACCCCGACGCGGAATTGAAGTTATATGGTATTATGCCGGATAATTCAAGAAAACGGTTATATGGCATTATTGATAAAAACGAATCGGGTAATCGTATCTCATATTGTGGATTATTACAACATTCTGAAGTTCCCAATATACTATCTGCTGCTAGTGGGTTGATTCTGCCAAGGACGAATAACAAGCAGAATTATTATGGTTTTTCAACTAAACTATCCGAGTATGCAGTGTCAGGTACTCCCATAATAATGACGAATACAGGTGTCGTTTCTGACTTTTTTGAAGATTGTGTCAATTGTTTGATGCTTGATGGATACGACAGATACTCCTTCAAGAATAAGTTCGACGAATTCTCAAGGATGGACGTAACGGATAGATGTCGACTCGCAGAGAACGCTTATAGATTGGCACAGGATAAGTTTGATTATAGGATTTATTCCGAAAAGCTATACGACTTTCTCATTGGAAAGGAATAAAAATGAATATGTTGTTTGAACGTATTTGTCAGGTATACTGGAAATTGTTTACGTCTCCGGAACAATATGCACGGCATCTGGGAGTACAAGTAGGCAAGAATTGTTTGATTGATACACGTAATTGGTCAACAGAGCCTTATCTGGTATCAATAGGCAATAATGTTCAAATAACCCGTGGCGTTTCTATTCATACTCACGGAGGCGGAAATGCCATTAGGCAAGACCATCCTGATTTTGACGTATTTGGGAAAGTTATGATAGAGGATTGGGCATACATAGGTGCTTATTCTCAAATAATGCCGGGTGTTACTATTGGCAAAGGCGCATTGGTGGCAGCTGGTAGTGTTGTTACACACTCAGTTGCTCCACACACAGTAGTCGGTGGAAACCCGGCGCGGTTTATTTGTACAACAGATGAGTATTACAGCCGTAATATTCAATATAATATACAATCCAAAGGTCTAAGCAGACAAGCAAAGAAAGAGTTGCTTCTATCCATATCAGACGATAAGTTTCTCAAGAAGTAATCTTTGATGATCAAAACACCTTAGAAGTATGCCCAGAATACTATTGTTGATCGAGTCCATTGGTTCGGGAGGCGCAGAAAGGCAGTTGACCGGTCTTGCTGTTATGTTAAAGCGTCAGGGCTACCAAGTTGAGGTGTGCTATTATCTCAGAAATGAGTTTTATTTGTCGTTCTTACAGGAAAACGGCATTGACGTTTGCTATTTGCCCAAAGCACTTAATCGGCTGACTCGTTTTCTTGTCTTGCGTAAGCACATCATGACCATTGAACCAGACACGGTAATATCGTATTCTGTGTCACCCAGTATGATCACCTGCTTGATGAAGGTACTTGGTGCTGGATTCAATTTGATAGTGTCGGAAAGGAATACGACGCAGAAGATTGACGTGAGGATAAAGTCGAGGTTCTTCCTGTACAGATGGGCTGACCACATTGTGCCTAATTCGCAATCGCAAGCTAATTTCATTGACAAGCATTTCCCGAATCTGTCCAATAAGGTCAAGGTTGTTACCAACTTTGTGGATACGGATAAGTTCTCACCAGCAACAGACGCCTTGCCCGAACACGAAGAAACCTGGATGGTTTGCGTGGGTAGATTGATGCCGCAAAAGAACATTTATCGTTTTATCGAGGCCATCAGCAAAGTATTCAAAGATGGATACTCAATACATGTGGATTGGTTTGGACAAGATTTGAAGGACGCTTATTCCGAAGAATGTCATACCGCTATCAGCAACTGTCATATGGAAGATGTATTTGTTTTTCATTCGCCCTCTTTAAACATCCAAGATGAGTACCGCCGTGCTGATGTATTCTGTCTGCCGTCGCTTTACGAGGGTTTCCCAAACGTAATATGCGAAGCGATGAGTTGTGGCTTGCCTGTTTTGTGCAGTCGTGTGTGTGACAATCCGATGATTGTCAAAGAAGGAGAAAATGGCTTGCTCTTCGACCCGCAAGATAGTACCGATATTGCAAATGTCATCGAGCATTTTTTGTTGCTTGATCAGGATAAGAAAGCAAATATGGCTCGAAAGGGACGGGAAAACGCTGTTGAACTATTCTCAAAAGACAGTTTTATCAAGCATTATCTAGAGTTGTTATGAGAAGCGGAGTTTGTTGATGATGGAAAGTCGGGCATAATCATCCCGTTTGAATTATTACAAAACTAATTAGGATGTCAAAAATCTCCCGGATATGCAGGCGGTTCCGTCAGTTCGGCGGAATGCGGCTGATATACAGCTACATCAGGCTTGGTGTCTTTGGAGAGTTTGTCAAGCAGGGATTGAAGGCGTTGGCTGGCAAGTGTTCTATAAACGAGGCCTATTCCCGGATAGAACGCAAGGTCATGCCGCATCTCCAGAAGCAGTATCAAGGCCTTCTGAAAGAACTGGCCGCCAAGTACGATAGCCAAGAACTTGTGCAAAAGAAGAACGACGTCATCTGGGTGTGCTGGTTGCAAGGTATGGACCAGGCTCCTGAAATAGTCAGGATCTGTAATGCTTCTTTGCACCGCTATATCAAAGATCGTAAGATAATTGTCATTACAGAAGAGAATATCGGGGACTATTTCACATTCCCGGAACATATTCAAAGGAAGTATAAGCAGAGCAAGATTCCGATGGCTCAGTACTCAGACCTGCTTCGTGTGGAGTTGCTTGTCAAGTACGGAGGTACGTGGATAGATTCTTCTGTGCTCTGCACAGGCGATCGGTTCCCTAAAGAGATGTTGGATTCAGACCTGTTTTTCTTCCAGTTCCTCAGAGAAGGATCAGACAAGCCGACCGGAATATCAAACTGGTTTATCACCGCATCTTCGAATCAGAAGATGCTGCTCGTTTTGCGGGATATGCTCTACCGGTATTGGCAGGATTATGACTGTCTGGTGGCATATTTCGTCTTCCATATCTTCTTTGCAATGATAGCCAGACAGATGCCGGAAGAACTGGCCGCTATGCCAAGAATTAGCAATAAGTATTGCTTCTATCTGGAACACAGGCTGGCAGATGAATACGACGAACAGTGGCTTAAAGAATTGACGGACCGCTGCTGCTTCCATAAACTTAACGGAAGACTGTGGGATGAGGCAGAAAGAAAAGAGAATACTGTTTTATGCAAGATAAAGAGTTGGTATCTGTAATAATGACCGCTTATAAGTGCGGACAGTTCATAGCAGAGAGTATAGACAGTATTCAGGCGCAGACATATCAGAATTGGGAGTTAATCGTGGTTGAAGACTGTTCCGGCGATGATACCGTGAGTATAGTCAAGGACTTTCAGAAGAGTGACTCCCGAATCAGACTGTTTGAGAACAGCGTCCAGTCAGGCGCCGCCGTCTCCAGAAACCTCGCTTTGAAGAATGCCAAGGGCCGCTGGATCGCCTTCCTGGACAGCGATGACGTATGGGAGCCCCAAAAATTGGAAAAACAGATACGCTTTATGGAAGAGAATGGATATGCATTCTCTTACCACGAATATATAGAGATAGACAAGGACTCCAATGAAGTGGGCGTGTATGTAAGCGGAAAGAAGCGGGTGGGCAAGTTTGATATGTTCGCCTGTTGCTGGCCGGGTTGCCTGACTGTTATGTACGATGCGAATGTAGTTGGCTTGATACAGATACGCGACATCAAAAGGAATAACGATACGGCGATGTGGCTCAAGGCCATCCGTAAGGCCGACTGCTATCTGTTGAAAGAGTGTCTGGGAAAGTACCGCCGTAGAGCCAACTCCATTACTCCCGGCCTCTTGTGGCACCGGATATTGGCTCATTACCCGCTTTTCAGGGTAGCGGAGCAGATGAATCCTGTTTCTGCCGCGTTCTTGGTCGTGATGAACGTCTTTGGGAATGCATATAAGAAACTGAAATATGTGAAACGATATAGAGTAGAGAAGAATGAACCTTAAACTTAGGAACATACCCTTCTCGCCGCCGGATATGACAGAGGCAGAGGCGGCTGAGGTGAGTGAAGCCATTCTCTCAGGCTGGATTACCACCGGATCCCGTACAAAGAAGCTGGAAAGGCAGATTGCAGAGTTTGTGAATGTGGGAAGGGCGGTGTGCCTGAGTTCGGCAACGGCCTCAATGGAGATGGTCCTGCATCTGCTTGGTGTAGGGCAGGGCGACGAGGTCATTGTTCCGGCATATACCTATACGGCGACGGCATCCGTAACCCAACACCTTGGCTGCAAGTTGATTATGGTGGACAGCCAGAGGAACAATGTGGAGATGGATTACGACAAGGTGGCCGATGCCATCACGGAACACACCAAGGTGATTGTGCCGGTGGATTTGGGCGGTGTCGTGGCCGACTATGACAGGGTTTACGAGATTGTCGAGGCCAAAAAGCACCTGTTCCATCCTGCGAATGCGCTGCAGGCAAAGATCGGACGTATAGTGGTCTCTGCCGACTGCGCTCATTCGTTCGGCGCCAGCCTCAAGGGCAAAATGGCCGGCGCTATAGCCGACTTCAGTTCTTTCAGTTTCCACGCCGTCAAGAATTTTACCACGGCCGAGGGCGGTGCCATGACCTGGCGATTGCCGTTCGGTGGCGAGGTCGTGCCGGTGGATGTCGATTATATGCCGAACGTCCCGAAGCGGGAAGGGGAGACCTGGAACGAGCTGCTCTACCGAATAGTACAGCTGCTATCGCTCTCCGGCCAGAATAAGGATGCCCTGGCGCGGATGTCGCCCGGTGCATGGGAATACGACATAATCGGCCCGTGGTATAAATGCAATATGACGGATATTTCCGCCGCCCTTGGCCTGGCGCAGTTGAAGCGTTATCCTGACCTTCTCAAGCGCAGGTATGAACTTGTGCAGCGGTACAACAAGGCGCTGGAGTCTCTGCCGGTGGCGGTGCTTAATCATAAAGACGCCAACCACTGCAGTTCGCATCACCTTTATCTGGTGCGCCTACTGGGCAGGAACCGCAAGGAAGTCGACGGCGTCATAGTGAAGATGGCGGAGCGTGGAATAGCCACCAACGTGCATTTCAAGCCGCTGCCGATGATGACTGCCTACAAGACACTCGGCTTTGATATCGCCGATTACCCGAATGCTTATCATCTGTTTGAAAACGAAATATCGCTGCCCCTCTACACCGTTCTTTCCGACGAAGATGCGGAGTATGTTATCTCTAATTTTGTGGACATCATAAAAAATCTGTGAAAAGGCTGTTTGATATAGTGGCGAGTGCTCTCGGACTCGTTGTGCTGAGTCCTCTCTTTCTAATCTTGGCCATTTGGATCAAACTGGACAGCAAGGGGCCTGTATTCTATCGTCAGGAGCGTGTGGGAAGGCATAACAAGGACTTCAGGATTTTCAAGTTCCGCACGATGTGCCTGGGCGCCGACAGCGGCAGCCTTATGACTATCGGAGACAAGGATGTGCGCGTAACCAGGTTGGGTTACTATATCCGGAAGTTCAAACTGGACGAGTTACCGCAACTTATCAATGTGCTGGTGGGTGATATGTCCTTTGTGGGACCGCGTCCGGAGGTAAGGCACTACGTAGATTACTGGACGCCGGAGCAGATGCACGTGTTGGACGTGCGCCCAGGCATCACAGACATGGCATCCATCAAGTTCCGCAACGAGAACGAGCTGATGGCCAAGGCAGAAGACCCCGAGAAGTATTATATCGAGGTGATAATGCAGGAGAAGTTGAAAATGTATCTCGAATATGTCCAAAATCACTCCTTCTGGGGAGATATCGGCCTGATATTCAGGACACTCTGGTCTATTGTAAAAGATATATGAGGCAAAACGTAAACACGTCTGCTTTTTTTGCACTGCTAAGGGCGGGGCTTTGGCAAAAAGAAGTCCGGATCCTGCCCTTTGAGGGGATGGATTTTGCCACAATTTATAAGATTGCAAGAGACCAGTCGGTAGCCGGCATTGTCGCCGCAGGCCTGGAGTATATCACCGACACCAAGCCGGAAAAACGGGATGTGATTCCGTTTATGAGCCGTACCTTGAAGACGGAAGAGCGCAACACCGAGATGAACCGTTTTATCTGTTCACTCTTGAAGAAGTTGCGCAATGTGGACGTTTACACTTTGCTGATAAAAGGGCAGGGGATTGCGCAGTGCTACGAGCGGCCGCTCTGGCGCGCCTGCGGAGATGTCGACCTTCTGCTGGACGCAGAGAATTTTGAAAAGGCAAAGGCGTTTTTGCTGCCGTATGCGACTCACGTGAAATTGGAGAATGCCGTGTTTGAGTGTTTTATCGGCCCCTGGAAGTTGGAACTGCACAGAAACCTTCACAGCCGCCTCTCGTCCAGGATTGACAACCTTATAGACGAGGTGCAGAACGACACGATTGCCGGCGGCAATGTGCGTATCTGGCAGAACGGAGGTACCGAGGTATACCTGCCGGGAGTGGATAATGACGTGGTGTTCATATTTACCCACTTCCTGAAGCACTTTTACAAAGGCGGATTGGGCTTAAGGCAGATTTGCGACTGGTGCCGGCTGTTGTGGACATATCGTGAAAGTATTGATGTCGCACTTCTGACAGACAGGCTTCGCGAAATGCGGCTGACAAGCGAGTGGATGGCATTTTCCGCTTATGCCGTCGATTTTCTGGGGATGCCGGCAGAGGCGATGCCGCTATACGACGCTTCTTCCCGTTGGTCGCGCAAAGCCGGCAGCATAAACCGCTTCGTACTTAAAGTCGGCAACTTTGGACACAAAAGGGATCTGAGTTACTATGAAAAGTACCCCTTTATAATCAGGAAGACAATATCGCTGGGACAGCGTCTTGGCGACCTGTGCCGCCACGTACTCATATTCCCCGTAGATTCATTCCGGTTTTTATCGGGCATAATGTTCAACGGTTTGAAGGCGGCCGCCAGAGGAGAATAATTAAAATAATATAAGATAAAACCCATTGCGGCATGAAACGAGTGGTATCATTATTCTTGTATTATGGTTTTGCCAGACATCTGCCTGCCACAAACAATGGATTGAAAATCTCCAAGTTTATCCAATGGATTCGAAGAACGGTAGCTCGAAATGCATTGGACTATTGTGGTAGGAATGTTAACATTGAGAAGAATGCTGATTTTGGTAAAGGAACTGGGATTAGAATAGGTGACAATTCGGGTCTGGGAATTAATTGTTCGGTTCGTGGTCCCCTTGAAATGGGATCCAATATCATGATGGGGCCGGATGTCACGATATTAACAAACATCCATAATACAGCAAGAACAGACATACCAATGAATCAACAGGGCTTCTTGCCCAATCAGAAGGTGACTATAGGCGATGATGTGTGGATTGGTACCAGGGTTATTATTTTACCGGGTGTTACTATCGGAAAAGGTGTGATTATTGGAGCTGGTGCAGTAGTTACAAAAGATATACCTGACTATGCTGTTGTAGTTGGTGTTCCAGCAAAAGTGGTTAAATATAGAAGTTAAATTTTGTGCTGAACCATAACGATGAAAGGTAGGATCTGTGTTCTTGGTGCTTTTTCTTTTCGGTCACCATCGTATGACGGTCAAACCATCAAGACCAGAAACATATTATCTTTATTGCAGGATAATGGGAAGGATGTTGACTTCTTTGATACCCAAGATTTTAAGTATAATAAGTTGTCGGCTTTTCGGATGATCGGGAAAGTGATGAAGTGTAGACAGCTTTATTATCTACCCGCGCAGAATAACCTTGAATACGTATTCCCGGTAATCTTTTGTATAACAAGGCTGTTTAACACAAAGATTCATTATTTTGTGGTAGGGGGATGGTTGGCAGATTTTCTGGAAGATAAGCCCAGACATAGACAAATGCTTTCAAGAATCGCCGGCATTCATTGTGAAACTCTTTTTTTGAAAAGGAATTTGGAAGAATCGTATGGCTTTACAAATGTCGACATATTCCCAAACTTCAGGATCAATTCTTTTATCCCCACCTCGCACCATGAAGATGGAAAGTTGAAGCTTGTATTCTTGGCAAGGATAATTAAGATGAAAGGATTGGATTTGGTCTTCCGTCTTGGTGACAGTATTGTTGAAAAGGAGCTTCAAGACAAGATATCAATTGATTTCTACGGACCGCAGCAAAATGTTGAGGATGACATCATTTTTTTTAATAAGCATATCGTCAAATATCCATTTATGAAGTATTATGGTCCGTTGGATCCATCGGTTATTCATAATACTCTTGATAAATATGACGCAATGCTACTTCCCACGCACTTTTATACAGAAGGTTTTCCAGGCTCTATACTTGATGCTTATATCGCAGGAATCCCTGTAATTGTAACGAAGTGGAAACATGCTACAGAGTTTGTAGAAGATGGGAAGACCGGTATTATTATCCCTTTTGATGATGACGGCTCTGCGTTGGATGAAGCTGTTATGAAATTGTATAATAAGACCGACTTGTTGAATACAATGAAGGTCAACGCCCGTAATAAAAGGCAAGAGTATTCTTCTGAAAGGGCCTGGGCATTGATACAGACATATAATTGATTTGATTACAGTAATTTGCCCTATTTACAACGAGGAGAAGTATTTAGCACAGTTCCTCGATTCACTGCTTCAACAGGACTACCCCAAGGAAGACTTGGAGATTCTGTTGGTGGATGGCATGAGCAAAGACAAGACAAGGGATATTGTGGCGGGTTATACCGCCCAATACCCTTTCATAAGGTTGGTTGACAACCCTGAGAAGATTGTGCCGTATGCCATGAACCGAGGTATAGAAGCGGCTCGTGGGGAGATCATAATGCGACTGGATGCCCATGCTTCGTACCAGCCGAACTACTTTTCTGTGTTGGTGAACGGACTTCGTAGACTTCATGCTGACAATGTGGGAGCAGTATGCAAGACGGACGTGCTGAATAAGACACCCAAGACTATGGCGATATGTGAGGTGTTGGGGAATAAGTTTGGTGTGGGTAATTCTACATTCCGTACTGGAATTGACCATGAGCAGGAAGTGGAGACCGTGCCGTTCGGATGCTGGCCGCGAGAGGTGTTTGAAAAGTACGGCAAGTACGATGTGCGGTTGGTGCGCAATCAGGATATAGAGCTGAACAAGCGCATTATTCGTGGTGGAGGCAAGATCTATATTCTGCCTGACACGTATTGTACCTATATGGCCCGCGAATCTTGGAGCGCATTAGCAAAGAACAACTATGGTAATGGTAAGTGGACCATACTGACGGTGTATTACACCAAGAAGTTCTCCTCGCTATCGCTTCGGCATTTTATTCCGTTGCTGTTCCTGCTGTCGTTGATTATACCGTTACTGTTGGCCATTGCATGGTGGCCGTTTGCTCTGGTTTCAGCATCATCTTTGTTGGCATATATTGGTTTGCTTTCTGCGGTTAGTTTGAAGTTGTCCATTCAGAAGCATTTGAACTTCTTCTACCTGCTGATAACCTTCTTCGTGTTCCATCTGTCGTATGGATGGGGCAGTCTGGTTGGAATTATTAAACTGCCGTTTACAAAACGGTAAATAACAGATATAATAACAAATAATGATTAACGTTGGTATTATAGGATGCGGCTTCGTAGGCGGAGCCCTCAAAGATTGGTTGGAACACAACAACCCTGAGTGCAAACTGTTCATCAGTGACCCTCCTAAAGGCTTTTTTGATGATCTAAGCAACATAGATATTGCATTCCTACAGATACATGTTCCAACCGAAGATGATGGCACACAGGACTTGACTCTAATGAAAGAGTTGATTACCAACCTTCCGGATGTGCCTGTGTTTGTCCGTACCACAATACTCCCCGGTACTAGTGAAATGCTTTCTCGTGAGACAGGACATCAGGTTTGCTACATGCCTGAATTCCTTACGGAACGAACTTTTATTGAAGATTTTAAGAAGCAAACAATGGTCTTCACCGGTGCCCACGACCTGCTCACCAAAATCTTTGTGGGAAAGAAGTTCACAGTTATGACGCCCCTTGAGGCGGAACTGACCAAATATATGCACAACGTATTCGGCGCCTACAAGGTGACCTACTTCAATGCCTGCCGTGAATACTGCGAGCAGATGGGCGCCGACTGGCGCAAGGTGCATACCGGCATTCTACTTTCTGGCTATATTAACGATACCCATACCTACGTCCCCGGCCCTGATGGCAAGTTCGGCTATGGCGGCAAATGCTTTCCCAAGGATGTCAATGCCTTTGCAAAGATGACGGAGGGTACATCTCTCGGAACCCTTCTGGAGCACCTCCACGAACTCAACGTTCATTTCCGGGGCGTAGAGGAGCATATATAGAAGCCTTCCCAGGCACCGACTATTAATTATTACTAAGATAAATATGTCAGTTTTTAAAGACAAGATTCTTTTGATTACCGGTGGTACCGGCAGTTTCGGAAATGCAGTGTTGAACCGTTTCCTGCGCACCGATATCGGCGAAATCCGCATCTTTTCCCGCGACGAGAAAAAGCAGGACGATATGCGCCACGACTTCCAGGCCAGGATGCCGGAAGTGGCGAACAAGATAAAGTTCTACATCGGCGATGTTCGCAACAAGAGTACGTTGCACTATGCGATGCAAGGGGTTGACTACGTGTTCCACGCCGCCGCCCTTAAGCAGGTGCCTAGCTGCGAATTCTTCCCGATGGAGGCGGTCAAGACCAACGTGATCGGCACCGACAACACTCTGGATGCAGCCATCGACGCCGGCGTCAAGTGCGTCATCTGCCTCTCCACCGACAAGGCCGCCTATCCCATCAACGCGATGGGCATCACCAAGGCCATAGAGGAGAAGATTGCCGTTGCAAAGAGCCGTCTTTCCGGCAACACCAAGATCTGCTGTACCCGCTACGGCAATGTGATGTGCAGCCGCTGCA
>JAEEGH010005438.1_pt1 | contig 31980 bp, 32 predicted proteins | sample 9134181 | NCBI WGS metagenome assembly JAEEGH01 (sample SAMN16246544, study PRJNA631951) | gut metagenome | biome: gut microbiome; feature: rumen; material: DP-attached | host: Bos | place: Iran: Karaj | collected 2018-10
ACTGGCGGCGTAGTTACCACCGACCTTGTAGATACCGGTGTCGAGGGGAGCGGAACGGTCGTACTTGCGGGTGATGACGTAGGGATTGGCTTTGAATCCGCCCTTGAAGTAGGGTCCCACGGGGGTGACGAAGATGAGGAAGAGGTACTCGTCGGCGGGTTTCACACCCACGGTGATACCGGTACCGATGAGCAGAGGACGCAGGTAGAGGCTGGCGCCGGTGCCGTAGGGCGGGATGAACTTCTCGTTCATTTTGATAACCTTCTTGCACATCTCGACGAACTTCTCGGTGGGCAGCTCGGGCATCATGATGCCACGGCAGGTGCTCTGCAGACGCTCGGCGTTGGCTTCGGGACGGAAGATGCGGATTTTACCGTCTTTGCAACGGTAGGCCTTGAGACCCTCGAAAGCTTCCTGACCATAGTGGAGGCTGGAGGCAGCCATGTGGATGTTGATGTTCTCGGAGCTGGAGACTTCAATCTCACCCCACTGGCCGTTGCGGAAGTAGCAGCGGACGTTGTAGTCGGTTTTGACGTAACCGAAGGGGAGGTTTTGCCAATCTATATTCATGTTGTTCAGATTTTTAGGTTGTTTATTATAATATAATCTAATTTGGCAAAGATAAGAAAAAAAATTGACTTAGTGCAACCGAAATGTTAAAAGACCTTAACTATTGTTAAAAGTGTGACCCCAAAAAGGCACCTCGCCGTCTTATATGTGAATGGGAAGAAATATCTGCAGATGAAAAAGAAGAAAAAAATGAATTGGGAAACTATTGATTAAGCAATAAAACCGAAATCACTACGTTATTATGGACAAAACAGACGCTTATCGAGGAAAACATTACTTGCTGAATAACCTCATTTATTAACCTAAAAAAATAAACTGTTATGAAAGTAATGTTTCGAGGCATCGCGATGCTTTGCGTTCTCCAATTGTTGTTCTTCACAGGGACTGCCCATTCGCAAGAGCGGGACAGCGCGACGGTGGGCAATCACAAGATTCTCTATGGTCTTCATGCGGGTTTCACCCTAAACACTGTCGACCTTTACAGCACCCAAGGCGGTGTGGCACAGGCTCTGGAGGAGGGCAACCGCACCATCTACGCGCCCGGCTTCCGTTTCGCCGTGATAGGTGAAATCCCTCTGAATCGGAACATCAGCCTGCGTGCCATGCCGGGAGTGTCGCTCTTTAAGAGCAACTGGGAGCCTGGCAATGTCTCTGTTCCCACCTCGCCGTCCACCGACTACAAGGTGGAAAGCGTCTGTGGCGAGCTGCCTGTGGATGTCAAGTTCATCGCAATCCGCTGGGGTAATCTGGAGCCTTACCTCGTCTCAGGACTCAGCTACAGTTTCGACTTCGCCTCGCTGCGCAATGACAGCGACGCCGGGAGCGTCCAACCGCTGAACGCCCACGACCTGCGCTTCTCGTTTGGTTGGGGTGTGGATTGGTACACGCGCTATCTCAAAATCGGTTTTGAGTTCAAGGCCGGCTACGGACTCCTTCCTCCCCACACCAGCGGCGGCGACCACACCAACCCATTCTACTTCCACAACAGCAATAGCTTCTACATCGGCCTCAATATCGAAGCATAGCTTCACATGAATACGGTCGATGGCAGAAGGCGTGTTTGTCAAGTTGAGAACTTGACAAACGGCATTTAAAACAATAAAGTCAAGAAGATAAAAACATGATAAAAATCAATTTGAAACTCGTGTTGGCAGCCGTGGCGCTGCTGGCCGGAATGCTCCCCGTTGCGGAGTGCAAAGCACAAGAGTCGATAGAAACCGTCATCCGAAAATCGCGTGAGAAATGCCAGTCCATCCAGGGCGGACACTACGTGATGGAACGGAAAATGAAGCACATGGACGACAAGGACACGGACTACTACCGCAACACCTGCGACTTCCGCAAGCTACCCGATGACACCATCTTCGGGAAAGCCTTCTCGATGGTTAATGAGCCTCAGGGTCATCCGGAATGGAACGGCCATTTTCTTTATACAGGAAATGAATTGGTGTATCTTAACGACACAGCCACCATCCTCTCGTGTGCCCAATGGGCGGATGTAATTAAGAGCAGGGTGCACAACTTCAATTTTTTCTCCCCACTGACTGCCCGAACCTATTTCATCCCTTCGTTAGAGAAATGGATTGCCGACACTAGCGGCGACTATCTCATTTCTCTTTCGGAAACCCATCTGAACGACAAGCCCTGCTATCTGGTCAACATCCTCGTGAAGCAAAGCGGTGAACCAGACCCCTATTTCGGCATTATCTGCCTCCGCTACGAAATCAATATTTGGATTGACAAGAGCAACTACCTGCCCATCCAGTTCTCTGAAGCTTTCGACAACATTGACGGGCCAGACACCGTATCTCAATACGAGGAACTCAAGCTGGTTTCTTTCGACCCGAAGGTTGACGAGTCGAAGCTGACCTTGAAGTCCATCCCCAACGATATAGTGCAGAGGGACTATGTCCCACACAAAGCTCCCGAGCCGCTGTCCAAGGGGACTCCGGCACCCAACTGGTCGCTGCCCACGCTGGCGGGAGACAGCATGCGCCTCGCCGACCTCAAGGGCAAGGTGGTGCTGGTGGATTTTTTCTATAAAAGCTGCGCGCCCTGCTGCGCCGCTTTACCTATCTTGCAGAGCCTCCACGAGAAGTACAAAGACCGTGGCGTGGTGGTGGTCGGCATCGACCCGTACGACGACCCCGTGAAAGATGAGATGGCCACATTCCTCTCCAATCGCGGCATCACCTACACGGTGCTTTTCTCCGACCACGAACTGTCCAAGGCCTATCGTGTTCATGCTTTCCCAACCCTTTTCATCCTCGACCGCGACGGCAAGATTGTGGAGATACACACAGGCTTCTCGAAAGAGATGGGAACCGAACTTGAGGAGCAGCTGAAGAAGTTACTCTGAAGACAAAATGAAATTTTTTTTTTGCCATGTCGGGAAAAATATGTATTTTTGCACCCGATTTGGCAGGCCTCTTAGCTCAGTTGGTTAGAGCAGCTGACTCATAATCAGCGGGTCCTTGGTTCGAACCCGAGAGGGGCCACAAAGAAAAAGGTTATCGGTTACAGGTTATGGGTTATTGAGAACCCACAACAAAAAGGTCAATAACCACTAACCAATAACCACTAACCATTATTGTTATGGGACGAATAATGGCCATAGACTACGGAAAAGTGCGCACGGGGTTGGCGGTAACCGACCCCGTGCGCATTATTGCCACTGCCCTTACCACTGTGGAGACCCCTACCCTGCTCGCCTATATTAAAGATTATTGCGCGCGCGAGGAGGTCGACGTCTTCGTTGTCGGCGAGGCCAAGCACATGGACAACACCCCTTCGGAGTCGATGGCGCTGATTGAGCCGTTCGTCCAAGAACTGAAAAACACTTTCCCCGACAAAGAGATTGCCCGCATCGACGAGCGTTTCACCTCAAAGATGGCTTTTCAGACGATGATCGATAGCGGCCTCAAAAAGAAACAACGACAGAGCAAAGGCACCATCGACCAGATCGCCGCCACGATTATGCTGCAAGACTATATGAAAATTAATAAATAAGAATTAAAAATTAAGAATATGATATTGCCTATTATAGGGCTTGGACATCCGACCCTTCGCAAGGTTGCACAACCCCTTTCTAAGGACTATCCCAACCTCAAGGAACTTATCGACAATATGTTCGAGACCATGTACAACGCCGACGGCGTGGGTCTCGCCGCCCCGCAGGTGGACCTCTCCATCCGCTTGGTAACCATCGGTGTGCGCCCCTATGACGAGAAGACCGACACCTATGGCGACCCCACCGACGTGCATGTTCTCATCAACCCTGAGATTCTTGAGTTCAAAGGCGAAAAGAAATACTTCAACGAAGGCTGTCTCAGCGTGCCCGATATCCATGAGGATGTGCTTCGTCCCGACACTATCGTACTCCACTGGTGGGACGAGAACTGGCAGGAGCATACCGAAGAAATCGACGGTCTCTTCGCCCGCATCGCTCAGCACGAGATAGACCACCTCGACGGAAAAGTCTTTACCGACCGCCTCTCCCCTCTCCGTCGCACCATGCTCAAACGTCGTCTCAACGACATCTCTGCCGGCCGTGTGCATACGAGATACAAAATGAAGAGAGCAAGATAAGAATTTATAGTTAAGAGTTAATTGATTATTGTTTAGAGTTTCAATGAACATGAAGAAAACCTATTATATCGTTTTTGCTTTTTGCTTCTCGGTTCTGGTGGCCTGTGGGTCGAACAACGAGGAAACCATCGACACCCTCTCTCAAGAGGCTCTTGTCGTCTCTATCGATAGCCTCGACCTCTCACTGCGTGAAGATCTCAAGATTGACACCGCCAAATCGAACAAGATGATTGCCTGGTGTCTCGAGTACGCCAACCGCTTCCCCGAAGACAGCCTCGCTCCCGTCTACATGCTGAAATCCGCACAGATTCAAATCAACGGAGGCAATTTCGAACAAGGTCTGGCTACCCTCGACAGCATCATTGAACTCTACCCTGGTTTCGAGGATGTCGCCATCTGCCAGTATCTCAAAGGACAGGCCTATGAGCAGAATCAAGAGTACGAGAAAGCCCGTGAAGCCTACACCCTCTTTGTGACAAACTATCCCGACCACTACCTGGCTCCCGACACCCGCAAAATGCTCCCCCTGGTGGGACTCTCTCCCGAGGAGCAGCTGCAGAAAGTGCTGGATTCGAAAAAGAAAAAATAAGAAATGATCGACAGCATCCGCATCCGGGCCAGTTATCCCAACTATTTCATGGTGAATCTCTATGCCCGCGAGGGACGCGAGATTTTCAACCACGACAGCGAAGACCCTGAAAACCGCCTTGAAGGCAACAAGCCCGGTACCGTCATCTACCGTCTCAAAGGGGATAGCACCCTTCGTGAATTCCCTCCCCGTTGGTACGACATGTACTGTCTGCTGAAGCTTCGCGACACCGACCAGAAAGACTTCCTCACCCTCCTGCTCCTGGAACGCGACAACCTCCTGTCTGACGAACAGAAGCAACATCTCGCCCTCATCCGCGACAACTTTCACCGCCAATGCTGCGAATTCGTCAACAGGAACCCTCTCTTCGAATGCGACGAACTCATCACCACCCTCACCGAAAATACCGACTTCACCGACGAGGCCATTAGCTACAAAGGTCACATGCTGCTCGACCTTACTAAAAACTGCTACCCCGTCCCCGATTTCTGCATCCTTACCGCCAAATCGTTCCAACACCCCGAGCACCTCGAAGAGATGCTCGACAAGGCCATCTCCAACCTGGAGACGATGACCAACTGTCAATTGGGCGACGACCACAACCCTCTCGTCTTCGCCATCCGCTGCGCGATGCCGCAGTATATCCCGGGTCTCATGCCCACACTGCTCAACATAGGTGTCACCCGCAAAGCCTACGAAGCCTTCAAACAGAGCTTCGAACCATCGATGGCCAACCGCGTCTATCTCAGCACCCTCCACACCCTCTGCGAGATGATGTGTCTGGAGCACCGCGACGAGCACTCCGACATCGAACTGACCATTCCCGCCCAACAACAGCGCATCAAGGAACTCGAAAATAAAATCACCGCCCAGGACGACGGCATCCGCCTCATCTCCGACGCCCGCTACCAAGCCTACCGCCTCACCCTCTTCGTCCGCCGTTTCTATGAGGAAAACTCCGACCTAATCCTCACCTTCATGCAGGGCAAGCAGGCCTTCCCAAGCCTCATCCTCCAACGCATGGTGTGGACCATCGGAAACAACGAGAGCTATCCTGGCGTGCTCTACAGCCGCCATTCGCGCACCGGCGAGGGCAAACAAATCGAGAGCTACAGCAACATCTTCGGCGAGGAAATTATGACCGGCGATGTCACCACCGAGGACCGCGCCTATCTCGACCGCAACGAGATACGCAACCAGTTCCCCGCCGTCTACCATTTCGACCCACTGCTGAAAAAACTCGAGAGCCGATACAAAACCCCCGTCACCATCGAGTTCGCCGTCGAAACCCGTCCCCACAAGCTCAGCCTCTTCTCGGTACTCCAACTCAACGCCTCCGAGATGACCGGCCGCGCGGCACTCATTTCGGCCATCGATATGCGCAACGAAGGGCTCGTCTCTGACGCCAACGTGATGGATCTCATCAAACCCTACCACCTGCGCCAAATTATCTCGGCCTCCATCGACGACCACTCCATCGCCAAGTTGCAATTCTTTGGCAATGGACTCAGCGTCCTTCCCCGCACCGCCATCTCAGCGCGTCTCTGCTTCTCGGTGGCCAAAGCCAAGGAACTGAAAAGCAAGGGCGAGAACGTTTGCCTCTGTCAAGAGCATTTCGTCCCACAGGACACCATCACCCTCAACGAGGTGGAAGCCATCCTCTCCATGATGCCCGCCGCCATCCACGTCGTCACAGCCTGCCGCGGTTACGGCATCCCTGCCTTCATGGACCTCCACTCCTACGGCATCCACATCGAAAACGACTCCATCGTCAACAGCGAAGGACAAAGCATCCGCGAAGGCGAGATGGTGACCGTCAGCTCTAAACGCCAGAGCCTCTACAAGGGTCAGGCAGCTTTCCGTCCCGCACGCTTCACCAAATATATCGAGGGTGGCAAAGTGGAACTCGAGGCCGACGAACGGCAATTTTTCGACCGCATGAAGGAGGCCTACCAGCAATACCAAACCATCGTCACTTCGCAGGAGGCGGCCTACATCACCGACATCCACAAGCTCGCTCGACTCATCCGCTGCAACCTCCAGAACAAACCTAAGATTGCCACCGAGATTGTCAACAACTGGTACGAGGGACACCCCGACGACTATGTCTCGCAGGTACTCCTCAGCCGCATGGGCGACCACAACGACCAAAGTCGTCTCTTCAACATGCTGCAGAATTCCAATAAGATAGATTTCTTCCGTCGGGCCTACCAGCAGTGCCGCTCCCGCAACATCTCGGGACTCACCGCCGGCAGCTTCATGCTCGGCCGCTTCGTCGCCCGTCCCCTGCCCCGCAAGATGTGGGACACCCTTTCCAATGCCCTCGTCGCCTTCCTCATGAACGAATATGTGCTCTACGAGAAATACCAACAGGTGCTGCAGGAAGTCGGCGAAATCAAACTCGCCCGCGCCCATTCGCGCATCGAGACCGAAGGAATCGACAATATGGTGGTCCGCAACTTCGACCTCAACAACTTCGCACCTCTCCTTTTCTCCAACCACGACTGGGGTCAGGTAGCCGCCGAACTGGAAAATATGGAGCACCAGGACAACACCCACCTCCTCATCGAGATGCTCTCACGTCCCGTCGACGAAATCTTCGACCTCAAAACTCCTTGGAAAGCAAAAATCATCGAAGATATTCTAAAGCAGGCCGACAATTAAAAGAACCTTCGGCCGTAGGTCCATTCGATGAACTCGATGCGGCCTGCCGTCGCATTCAAGGCGACACCCACGTAGTTGCGGCCGAAATTGTAGTAGACCCCCACACGCTCGTACATCGGTATGGTCACTTGATTCGATGCCACAACCACGAGACCCAATCCTGCTTTCAGACTCAAGGGACCCCAGAAAAACTCCATCATACCCATGCCACTCAGATACAACGGCAGGCGGTAGTTGCTCTCGTCCCTGCGGATAGGTTCCCAGTGAGTTCCATTGTACCATAGGTCTATCGCCCCACCAAAAGCGAAGACTGGATTCACATAACTTTGGTAATAGATGCACAGGTCGTAACATGGGAAGTATCCATCAATCTGCGAATCGCGCGACATGGCGGTACCACCCGAGAGTGCTACATTCCACTCGCTGGAGTGAAACGAGGGCACACTGTCGATAAGGCTCCTCGAATGCTCCCAGTCGAGACTCTTCTCGTAACCATTGCCAATCTTCGCCGCAATGCCCAACTGAAGGAAGTTCACTCCCTTATTGGGCCTGTAGAGCATCCCATTGCTGGAATGGAGCAGCGAGGCATTAAGCATCACATCGTCCCCGATACGGAAGTTGAACCCCACATCTATCAGACAGCTGACGGGAGAACTGATGAAGAGGTTCTCCTCGTCGCCCGTGAAACACTGGGCTTTGGTATAGGTCGACAATCCCAAACCGATGCTGTAATCCACCCACTTCCCCAGTGGAGCCCGCACCAAACCTACCAACCCGAAACGATGTCCATAGATGGCTTCCGGTATGTAGGCGAACGATGCCCGCAGGCCAAAGGATGGATAATGTTTGTAGAGTCGCCAGTATTCATTGCCTGTCTGCCGGCTCACCCATGTCACATCGACACTCGCCGCCCCACAGGCATATCCCATCATCTCAAAATTATTGGGTGCTGCATAGCTGCCGTTCAACCCCACTTCCCAGTGGTTGTATTGTGCACTCGCAGGAAATGCAAGGAGTGCAAGAAGTGCAAGGAATACAAGGGAGTGCGGGAAGTGCGCCTTCATTATCATTTTTTTTCATTTTCACCTTTGGCTCCACAAGGTTGCCGACCTCAGTTCATATCTCACCTCTCACCTTTTTCAAGTAGTCCTCCTCGTTGATAATGGGCACCCCGAGTTTTTCGGCCTTTTTGAGTTTTTCGGAGCCCATCTTCTCGCCTGCCAAGAGATAGGTGGTCTTACTGCTGATGGAGCCGGAGACCTTGCCTCCGTGGTTCTCGATATCGGCTTTGATTTCCTCGCGCGAGAAATGTTCGAAGACACCACTCACTACAAAGGTCATACCCTCCAACTTTCCGCTTTCCACTTTCCACTTTCCGTTCATTTGCAATCCCGCATTCTTCAAGCGTGCGATGATTTGTCGGTGTAATGGATTGAGGAACCACTCGCTAATAGCCTTTGCCGTCACCTCGCCCACATCCTCCACCTGCGCCAGCTCCTCTTCCGAGGCAACCATCAGGGCATCCATATTCTTGAAATAGCGAGCCAGCTTCTTGGCACCTACCTCACCCACGTAGCGGATGCCAAGTGCAAAGACAACTCGCTCGAAAGGCACCTGCTTCGAAGCCTCAATGGCTGCCAGCAGGTTGTCGGCACTCTTGTCCTGAAGCGTGCTCGACGACTTCACGGAGTCAATAGTAGCATCCGTTCCAAGACCTATCAGTTGTTCTCGTTTTAAGTCATATATATCGGCCACATTCTTCACCAACCCGGCGCTATAGAGCAGTTCCAGCCGCTCGGGACCAAGACTTTCTATATCCATCGCCTTGCGACTCACAAAATGCTCCAGTCGACCGATAATCTGCGGATGGCAGCCGTCGGCATTGGGACAGTAGTGTCCCGCTTCGCCCTCCGCACGCACCAACTGGGCTCCGCACTCCGGACAACGCACGATATACTGCACGGGCATCGAGCCCTGCTTGCGCTGTTCCAAATCCACTCCAACCACTTTGGGGATAATCTCGCCTCCTTTCTCAATGAAGAGGTGGTCGCCGATATGGATGTCCATGTTGGCAATGAAATGGGCATTGACCAAGGTGGCGCGCTTCACAGTGGTGCCTCCCAGCCAGACGGGCCGCAGGTTGGCCACGGGGGTGATGACGCCTGTGCGTCCCACCTGATAGCTGATGCTCTCCAGGGGGGTGCTCACACGTTCAGCTTTGAATTTGAAAGCGATAGCCCAACGCGGGCTCTTGGCCGTCAGTCCCAACGCATCCCACAACGGGGTCTGGTTCACCTTGATAACGATACCGTCGATGCCGAACGGCAGATTCCAACGCTCTTTGTCCCAGTATTCTATGAACTCCTTTATCTCATTTATGTTTTTGCACTCCTTTCTGTAGGGCTGCACCTTGAATCCCATCTGACGAGCATATTCCAGTCGATTGAAATGGGTATCAGGTATACTGATGCCGTCGGGGGCCATCATGAAGTACATGCAAAACATCAATTTGCGCTTCGCACACTCGGCCGAGTCCTGCAACTTAAGGCTTCCGCTGGCTGCATTGCGGGGATTGGCGAAGGGTTCCAGACCTTCCTCCTCGCGCTGACGGTTCATCGCCTCGAAAGCTTCGAAGGGGTACACCACCTCGCCGCGAGCCTCGAAGTCGTCGGGATAGTCGCCACGCAGTTGCAATGGAATAGTGGGAATGGTTTTGGCGTTGATGGTGATATCATCGCCCACAGCGCCGTTGCCTCGCGTCACCGCCTGCACGAGACGGCCATGCTTATAAGTAAGTCCGATGGCCACACCGTCGTATTTCAACTCGCAGGTATAAGAAAACTCCTGACCGGCGAGCAACTTGCGCGTCCGCGCCTCGAATTCCACAATTTCCGCTATCGAATAGGTGTTGCCCAGTGAGAGCATCGGGAAACGGTGCTCCACCTGACGGAAACTCTTGTTCACCTCGCCACCCACACGCTTGGTGGGCGACAGCGGAGAGGCCAACTCGGGATATTGCTGTTCCAAATCCTGCAGCTCGCGCATCATGCGGTCGAACTCCTCGTCGCTCACTAACGAACGGTCGTTCATGTAATACTCGTAGTTGAGCCGGTCGAGTTCTTTGGCCAACTCATCCATCCTTTGGCGGACGGGGTCAGTATCTATTGCGCTGAAGAGGTCCATTCTCCTATGAAGTTAAGTGCTACAGGTCCTATCAAGTTGACATTCCCGTAAGTTTCCCCGGTGGGGTCGAAGGTGACCCTGAAGTCACCTCCGCGTGTGACAATACTATGGTTTCCAGTCACTATGGCAGAAGCGGTCACTCCAGTGCCACAGGCCCATGTTTCATCCTCCACACCACGCTCGTAGGTGCGGACAAAGAGTCGGCCGTCGGGCAGGTCCTCGATGAAATCGACATTGGTACCCTCGGGGAACTCCTCGACGATATTTCTAATCCTTCTCCCCTCTCCCACCACATCAAAGTGTTCCAAATCAGTCACTCGCTGTACATAATGCGGAGAGCCGGTATCAAGGAACCAGCCATCCAAGCACCTTCTCACCTCGTTGGAGGCCACACTTCGCATCCCCAACTTCACTATTCCCACATGCTGTTTCTCGTCCCACATCACAATCTCCGCATCGTGCGGTCCATCGTACCCCTTGAAATGAAAAGTCTTATGCAACTCACCACCACTTACCCCACGCTCTTTCACTCTCAACAAATATGCAAACGCGGCAATGCAACGGCCTCCATTCCCACACATCGACCCCAGCCGACCGTCGGAGTTATAATACTTCATCTCAAAATCAAAACCCTTGGGAGGAGCTTCCAGCGTCATCAACCCGTCGGCACCCACACCAAAGCGTCGGTGACAGATACGGGCAATCTCCTGCTCGTCCAACATATACTCACCCTTGCGGTTGTCCACAACCACAAAATCATTACCCGCCCCGTCAAACTTATAGAACTTCAAACTCATCTGCGTCAGCCTTCTTTAAACTTTAAACCTTAAACCTTAAACTTTACAACTCAATAATCTATCATCGGAAACAGTTTCCTTAATTCTGCCAGATGAGGATTTTTCTCCACCATCGCCTTGTACTTGTCGTCAGGCGAATAGGTCACCTCCTCTTTACTTACAAAAAGCTGGTTCACTTTACAATCCAACATCTTCATGCCCGTCTTTTTGCGGAGAAACTCCATCACATCGATTTTGTGCGGCTTGAATTCCTCGTGGAACGACACCGACTGTGCGTCCACTTCAAAATATCCGGTTTTCTCTCCCAGATGAGGCAAACCTTCCGACAGCAACTCCTGCAGACCCAGCTTCTCTCCCGCCTCCTGCCAATAGGCTGCGAGGTCCTCTTCCGTCAAAGGCTTCACCTCCACTTCAATATGCTGCACCGGCTGCACTTTCGCCTGCGCCGACTTGATGGAGATACCACCAAGCATCGGCGCCGGCCGTGAAGGTTTCGGAGGGGCGACAGCCTGTTGGGGCTCAATGGTGGACTCCTGAACAGGTGGCAATGGCGGAGCAACCGCTGGTTTTACCTCCGGCTCCTTGTTTTCACCTTTCACTTTTCCACTTTCACCTTCATCCGTGCCTGCCCTTTCGGGACGTCTCGCAATCTACCCTTGTGGCATCGAGGCCGTTGCCATCTTCATCAGGCAGACCTCGACAAACAGATTCTTGTTGTTGGCCTCGCGGAAGCGGAATTCATAATCAGATGCGGTATTCAACCACCCCAGCAGCATCGGAAGGCCACATTGCTGCGCCTGCTGCCCGTAACGCTGACGAAGGGTGTCGCCACCGTCTATCAACTTCAAGGTCTGCGAATCCAGACTCACCATCAGGTTCCTCAGGTGCTCGCACAACCCCGTGAGGAAATGCTGACCGCCAAAACCTTTCCCTATCACCTCCTGGTAGAGCAACAATGCACCGCTGAGGTTACCACCGCGGAAGTCGTCCACCAGCTTGAAGTAATAGTCCGAATCCAGCACGTTGAGATTCTCCAGCACCCCCTGATAGGTCAAGTTGCCCTGGGTGAAATTCACTAACTGGTCGAAAATCGAAAGCGCGTCGCGTAAGCCACCTTCGGCCTTTCGGGCTATCACCTCCAACGCACCCTCCTCGTACTTTACACCCTCGCTGCCGGCCACATACTTCAGATGCCGCACGATATCCTCGTTCTCAATGCGCTTGAAGTCAAATACCTGACAACGGCTCAGAATGGTCGGGATAATCTTGTGCTTCTCAGTAGTAGCGAGGATAAACTTGGCGTAGGCAGGTGGCTCCTCGAGGGTTTTCAGGAAGGCGTTGAAAGCCGCCGAACTAAGCATATGGACCTCGTCGATGATGTAGACCTTGTATTTGCCCGTCTGCGGCGGGATGTAGACCTGCTTCACCAGCTCGCGCATATTGTCCACCGAGTTGTTCGAGGCGGCATCGAGCTCGAAGATATTCATCGAGGCCCCCTCGTTGAACGAGCGACAATTCTCGCACTCGTTGCAGGCCTCGCCCTCTGCGGTGCGGTGTTCGCAATTGATGGTCTTTGCCAAAATTCGGGCACAGGTGGTCTTACCCACTCCACGCGGTCCGCAGAAAAGAAAAGCCTGCGGCAGTTGTCCCGTCGCGATAGCGTTCTTCAGCGTCCGGGTGATATGCTCCTGCCCCACCACACTCGCAAAAGTCGTGGGACGATACTTTCTTGCCGATACTACAAAATTATCCATCTCAGTTTATGCTACTTTTAAAGTGCAAAAATACGAAAATAATCCGACATAGAGACAAAAAAAAGAGGTGCGCCGTCTGGCGCATCTCTTTCCTCTTGTTTATCGGAGTGTTACTGCATAAACAATTATGCTTTTCTCTCGCTTTGCACAGGGTTTTGGAGTGCCGTCCAAGACCCTGCTTTGGCTCGGCAAAGCAAAGTTCACTTTCCTTTGCTCTCGCTTTGCGCAGGGTTGTAGAACACGAATTGGCCGTCGATGACATCAATGATAATGGTCTCGCTGCTGTGGATCTTGCCTTCCAGCAGCTGACGGCTCATCTCGTTGAGTATCTCACGCTGGATGACACGCTTTACCGGGCGGGCACCCATGGCAGGATCGTAGCCAATCTCGGCCAGATGGTTCACGGCCTCGTCGGTAGCGGAGATGGTAATCTCGTTCTGCTCCAGCATCTTGGCCACCATGCGCAACTGGATGCGGACGATGTCCTTGATTTGGTTCTGCGACAGCGGCTGGAACATAATGATTTCGTCGATACGGTTCAGAAACTCGGGACGTATCCGCTGCTTCAGCATCTCCATCACGGCATTCTTAGTCTCATCCAACTCATATTGCGTGGGCATCGTGCTGCCCTCCAACTTCTCGCGGATGATGTCGGAGCCCATGTTCGAGGTCATGATGATGATGGTGTTCTTGAAGTCACAGGTACGACCCTTGTTGTCGGTCAACCGACCATCTTCGAGCACCTGCAGCAGGATGTTGAACACATCGGGGTGAGCCTTCTCAATCTCGTCGAAAAGCACAATGCTGTAGGGTTTCCTCCGCACGGCCTCGGTCAACTGGCCACTCTCGTCGTAGCCCACATACCCTGGAGGTGCACCGATGAGTCGCGAGACACTGTGGCGCTCCTGGTATTCAGACATATCGATACGCACCATCATATTCTCATCGTCGAACAGCACTTCGGCGAGGGCTTTCGCCAGCTCGGTCTTACCGACACCCGTGGTGCCGAGGAAGATGAAGCTGCCGATGGGCCGCTTGCCATCGGAAAGGCCTGCACGCGAACGACGCACGGCATTGGCTATCACGCTGATGGCCTCGTCTTGACCCACCACACGCTTGTGCAGCTCGTCTTCGAGGTGCAGCAGGCGCTCGCGCTCGCTTTGCAGCATACGCGTCACAGGGATGCCGGTCCACTTCGAGACCACCTCGGCAATCTGCTCCGAGTCGACCTCCTCGTTAATCATGGCGTTGTCGGCCTGCATCTTCTTGAGCTGGTCCTTGAGGTCCTGCACCTTCTTCTCGGCCTCCTTGATACGGCCGTAGCGCAACTCAGCCACCTTGCCGTAGTCGCCGGCACGCTCGGCCTGCTCGGCCTCGAACTTGAAACTCTCGATGTTCTTCACCTCGGCCTGGATGGCCTCGACTATCTGCTTCTCGTTCTGCCAGCGGGCCTTCATCTGGTCGCGCTGCTCGCGGAGAGTTCCGAGCTCCTTGTCTATTTGGGCTATCTTGTTCTGGTCGTTCTCGCGCTTGATGGCCTCGCGCTCAATCTCCAACTGACGAATACGGCGCTCGATTTCATCGAGTTCCTCGGGGACGGAGTCGATTTCCAACCGCAGCTTGGCTGCCGCCTCGTCGATAAGGTCGATGGCCTTGTCGGGCAGGAAACGGTCGGAAATGTAACGGTGGCTCAACTCGGCAGCAGCGATGATGGCCTCGTCCTTGATTCTCACACGGTGGTGCACTTCGTAGCGCTCCTTCAATCCACGCAGTATACTGATGGTGTCGGGCACCGACGGTTCGTCAATGAGCACGCTCTGGAACCTGCGCTCCAGGGCCTTGTCCTTCTCGAAATACTTCTGGTACTCAGCAAGGGTGGTGGCACCAATGGCTCTTAGCTCACCTCTTGCCAGTGCCGGCTTGAGGATGTTGGCAGCGTCCATGGCGCCTTCTCCCCCACCCGCACCCACGAGGGTGTGAATCTCGTCGATGAAAAGGATTATCTCGCCATCGGCCTCGTTGATCTCGCGGATGACGCTCTTCAGTCGTTCCTCGAACTCGCCCTTGTACTTGGCACCGGCAATCAGGGCACCCATATCGAGCGAGTAGATGGTCTTCGACTTCAGGTTCTCGGCCACGTCGCCGCTGACGATACGCTGGGCCAATCCCTCGGCGATGGCTGTCTTACCCACGCCGGGCTCACCGATAAGGATGGGGTTGTTCTTCGTGCGGCGCGAGAGGATCTGCAGCACACGACGAATCTCCTCGTCGCGTCCGATGACGGGGTCCAGCTTGCCGGCCTGCGCCAGCTGGTTGAGGTTCTTGGCATACTTGTTCAGGGCATTCATCGTCTGCTCCTGGTTCTGGCTGGTCACCTTGGAGCCCTTGCGGAGGTCCTGGATGGCGGCAAGGAGCGCCTTCTCACTGACACCCGCGTCCTTAAGCAACTGCGACACACGGTCGCGGCCGCTGAGGATTCCCAGCAGCAGGTGCTCCACACTGACAAACTCATCGTTCATCTTGGTGGCGCGCTGCTGTGCGGCCACGAGGGCCTGGTTGGCGTCAGAGCTTAGGTACACCTGTCCGCCACTGACGCGAGGCATACTGTTTAAGATTTCATCCACCTGCTGCGTCAAGCGGGGGATGTTGACCTCCATCTTCTTGAGGAGGTAGGGCGTCACATTCTCGTCTTCCGAGAGGAGCCCTTTCAGCAGGTGAGCCGTCTCGATGGCCGGATGCTGCCCTCCGAGGGCCACCTCCTGCGCCTTCTGCACGGCTTCCTGCGCTTTGATTGTGAACTTGTCTAAGGTCATAGTTATTTGATTTTTGATTGTTTGATTGCTTGATTGTTTGAGTAATTGGATTGCGTAGCCACTCACGCATTCACACATTCACGCAATCAAGCAATCAACAACCATACCAAACAAAGAGGACTGCCAATTTGGCAGTCCCCATGTCAGTTGCTTCCTCTTTGGTCGGAAGTCATAGCACAACAATCCTTCGATATGGGATTGATAGCCTCCTGGCTAATGTTGTCCCATAAAATCAATCTTATAACAAGTGCCTGTTCACTGTTAAGATGTTCCTATCCAAGCATCTTCTTCAATGTCCGCATCAGGTGGGTCTCCATAGGAGAACAGTGGTCATCTGCTGCAATAACTAATTGGATTTCATCCAGAAAACCTTGTTTTGAAGCTTCGTCCACTATGAATTTTCTCTTGTTTTCTTGGATGCACGACAGAATATCCATGTCACTCATCTTCCGAAAATCCTTTTTTATCCTTTCTAATGTGGCGGAGTCGGTTTTCTCCAACATCTGCTCTACCTCATTTTCATGAATGTGGCCATCCACATTGGCTACATAAAGCATTACCAATACTTTAAATTCTTCTTTGGTCATCTTTTTGAATATTTTTGTTGTTATTTCTTTTGCGTTACCTATGCAGGAATATTATGTTCAGGTAATCTGATATTTTTTTCTGCAATAAAAACGAAGGAAGGGTCTGAACTGGTTTTCGATTTCGGTCACGGTGGAGCCCTCGATGGCGGTGGGATGGGTAATAATCGAATAGAGATAGAACTTGTCAAAGTCTATCTGATCCCATATACCCAGCGCCCAATGTCGCTTGAGTAATTGCAGCAGAATGTCCTTATTCCCTTGCGTCATCAAACTTTGATTGACAAAAATGTTAGTTCTGTTATCCAATTTTCAATTTGCAAAGATACAAATATTTTTTCAGTCAACAAAAAATATTAATTGCCATTCAAACTCCAGCATTTCGGCCAATTAAAGGAAGTAAGGAAATGCAGGGGGATAATTCGTCAGAAGAAATCCAGCGAGAGCTGGGGCGTTGAGGAAGGCTGTTCGGGTTCTGGCGGTTGCTGTGGGGACAGAGCAGCAGATTCGGCTACCGTAGTGGCGACAGCGGGAGTCTCGGTAGGAATGTCAGCGGGGGCGACAGTTTGATTGCCGAAGGGTTCTTCTTCGGTTCCAACAAGTTCATTCAGTGCTATTTCGCCGACATACAGAGAGTCGCTCCAACGGCCGTCAGCGGTCTGTACCATGAGGTAGACCTGGGCTTCGTGTCCTGCGAATTCGTCGGGCAGCGCGACGGCGATGCGCTTGTCGCGCCGGTAGGTCGGCGCCGAGAGGAATCCCTTCTCGAGCCCGGGAACATATACATAGAGATACACGTGGTCGAAGGCGCTGCCACAACCACGGTCGAACTTGACACTCAGCACATTGTCGGCCGACCACTCCATCTCGTTCGCCTGCACCTGCGCCACATCGCCTATGCTGAGAACCAGCCTGCTATAATCTATCGTCAGCTGCCCGTTGTCCACGCCGAAGGCGGGCTGGTTCACCTTGACGAAGAGGTTGTAGGCCGTCATACCCGCCTCGCGGGCCATCTCGGTCATCGTCGTCGTCACCGCCCAGCGCATCTTCGCCGCCTGCTGCACCTCCTGCTTGAACATCTCGCGGTGCTCCGTCTGCGCCTTCGAACGCGGATTCTTCACATACCTTTTGTACGCCCGCATGCAGTATTTCCCGTTCCACATATACCCCACGACGGTACCGACTTTTCCGACGTAACCACCAAGAATACCAGACTGTTGCTTTGCCATAGTTAATATCTTTTTTTGATTTTTTATTTATGATAACGTTATTCTCTGTTTATTATTGTTTACTCAAGAAAATTTTTATAAATAGAGGAGTAAGGGAGGAGTAAGAGCAGAGTAAGAGAGGGTGTTAACAAGATACTGGTTTTCAGTGATATGAAAAACCGTGAAAAAGGGGCATAAGATGATGTTTCTTATGCCCCTGAGGGGCGGAAAACCCAACGGTCCCTTTACATCGGGGGCGTTGCCCCCGCCTAAGGTCTTACCCCCTGCGGGGCGAAAAACCAGATTCCCTACCGGAAGAAGTCGAAGAAGAAATAGAGGGCGGCGTAGCGCATGGGCACCCCTTTGGCGGTGCCGAGGGTACGGTTGCTGCTGTCGCGGACGGTGCCGTCGGACTCCACCTTGCCGATGGAGCGGTTGCTGCTGTCGCGGACGGTGCCGTCGCTCTCAATCTTACCGATGGAGCGGTTGCTGCGGTCGCGAACGGTGCCGTCGCTCTCAATCTTGCCAATGGAGCGGTTGCTGCCGTCGCGGACAGTGCCGTCGCTCTCAATCTTGCCAATGGAGCGGTTGCTGCCGTCGCGGACGGTGCCGTTGCTCTCGATGGTCGCGATGGAGGCGTTGCTGGAATTGCGGATTGTCTGAGCCTGCGCAGAATGGAAAAAGGAAAAGAGAAATAAAAGGATTAAGGAGTGAAAGGAAGTGAGATGGAGTGAAAAGAAGTGATGGGACAAATGTGTTTGTCTCTTACATTTTTGGGAATATTGATTTATTAATATGTTTATCATATTTTATTTGCTTTTATATAGTTTCTGCATACCGTTGCTATCGTCCTCTCACTCCCTCTCACTCCCCTTCACTCCCTATCACTCCTTTTATTGTATCTTAAACAAATAGTCGTAGCTGTAGGTGCGGACGTAGAGGTAGCCGTTCTTGGGGACCACCTCGAGGGCCATCTTCTTCAGTGTGAGTTTCTGGATGCGCTGGCCGCTGTATTTGTCGAGGATGAAGAGATTGTCGGGCTCGGAGGTGAAGCCGTAGCCGCAGATGATGGAGTTGTCCACGACGGCGAAATGCGAGTTGCAGGTGAGGGGCTGGGAGACCCAGATGAGTTCCTGCTTCTCCATATCGAAGGCGGCAATATAGCCCGTCTGGTAGCCGGCGCCGTCGGAGTAGCTGTTGGTGCCGAAGGAGAAGTAGAGGATGTTGCCCTCGATGATGAAATCGTCGAGGCTCTGCGTGTTGCCCATCAGTGTGGTCTTGGGTGAGAACTTGTAGCTCTCGAAATCGTAGGCGGCATAGAGGGTCTGCTGGGCCTCGTCGGTGATGGTGACCTTGAGGGTGTTGCCCCAGTTCTCGCCGTAGGTGGTGATGAGGTAGCCACCAGTACGATAGCGGAAGCGGGGGGCGAACTGGCCCATGGGGAGTTCGACGCGCTCCTCGCGACGGACGAGGTCGTTGTTGAAGAACCAGTCGTCATCGTCGGTGATTCCGTTTTGCTTGCAGGAGAGCTGTTTGAGCTTGACCTGCTTGCGGCTCTTGTCGAGTTTCAGAACATGACCCGTGAAGTCGGGAGCGGGCATTGCGGTAAACTGGAGGCTCTCCAGGTTGTTGGGGTCGAAAGTGCCGATGGCGGTCAGTTTGTAGTCGGCCTTGAAGGCCTCGTCGCGCTGGGGATAGGACGTCTGGGTAGTGGCGGCTTTCTTGGTGGTGTTTTTCTTCTGTGCGCACAAGGTGGCGGGGAGGAGGAGGCATAGGGATGCCAGCAAAAGGGTACGAACGGTTTTCTTCATGTCTGTTGATAACTTATTTTCGGGATGCAAAAGTACGAAAGATGTTTGATATGGCAAAATAAATCTGGTTTTTCAACAGGTAAAAGTTGAGAACTTTATTTTGTGGAACGGGGGATTGGGTGTATCTTTGCAACGTGCGAAAGAGACCGAGAATTGATTTAAGTACTTTGACATGAATTGTTTGTCATGGTTGTCTATCTCTTGTGGTGGACACCAAGAGGGAATCGCGTGAGAATCGCGAGCTGTCGCGCAACTGTGTTCTGTGAACACGGTGTCGGCATAGCCGACAACTGTCACAAAGACGGTGTCGGCTTGGCCGACAACTGTCACAAAGACGGTGTCGGCTTGGCCGACAACTGTCACAAAGACGGTGTCGGCTTGGCCGACAACTGTTCACAAATAAAGCCAGATACCTGCCATGACAATTACGATACATGCCGCTTTCGCGTCAAAAGCCGGCCGTAACCGCCACCATGCTGTCGGTGTCCTTTCGCGAAACTTTTTAAAGATAGATACGGAGACTATATTTAGGAATTAATACATATATATATAATGGAGACCAACAGCTTTACCATCACCAAACGCGACGGGACGCAAGAACGCTTTTCGTTGGACAAGATAATGAATGCCATCATCAAGGCGTTCAACTCGCAGAAGGAGGACATCGACCTGGGTCGTCTGTCTAAGATCCTGGCCCGTATCGACATCCACGACGGTATCACCGTGGAGGAGATACAGAACCAGGTGGAGGTGGCCTTGATGCAGGAGGGCTACTACAATGTGGCCAAGAGTTTCATCCTCTACCGCCAGCAGCACACCGAGGATCGCGAGACGATGGAGAAGTTGCGCTTTCTCTCCGACTACTGCGATGCCGCCAATGCCGCCACAGGTTCGAAATACGACGCCAACGCCAATGTGGAGCACAAAAACATCGCCACCCTCATCGGCGAGTTGCCGAAGAGCGGCTTCATCCGCTTGAACCGTCGCCTCCTCACCGACCGCATCAAACAGATGTACGGCAAGGAGATGAGCGACCGCTATATCGACCTGCTGACGCACCACTTCATATACAAAAACGACGAGACGTCGCTGGCCAACTACTGCGCCTCCATCACTATGTACCCCTGGCTGCTGAGCGGCACCGCCTCCATCGGCGGCAACTCGACGGCCCCCACGAATCTCAAGAGCTACTGCGGCGGCTTCATCAACATGGTCTTTATGGTCTCCTCCATGCTGAGCGGCGCCTGCGCCACCCCCGAGTTCCTGATGTACCTCAACTACTTCATCCAGAAGGACTACGGCAAGGACTATTGGAAGGAGCCCAACAAGGTAGTCGACCTCTCGCTGCGTCAGAAGACCATGGACAAGATTATCACCGACTGCTTCGAGCAGATTGTCTACTCGCTGAACCAGCCCACAGGTGCCCGCAACTACCAGGCTGTGTTCTGGAACATTGCCTACTACGACAAGCCCTACTTCGAGAGCCTCTTCGGCGAGTTCCGCTTCCCCGACGGCAGCGAGCCCGACTGGGACGGCCTCTGTTGGCTGCAGAAACGCTTCATGAAATGGTTCAACGCCGAGCGCACCAAGGCCGTGCTGACCTTCCCTGTGGAGACGATGGCGCTGCTGTATGACAAGGATGGCAAGTTCGTCGACCAGGATATGGCCAACTTCACCGCCGAGATGTACTCCGAAGGTCACTCCTTCTTCACCTATATCTCTGACAATGCGGACTCGCTGAGTTCCTGCTGCCGTCTGCGCAACGAGATTACCGACAACGGCTTCAGCTACACGCTGGGTGCCGGCGGCGTAAGCACAGGCTCCAAGTCGGTGCTCACCATCAACCTCAACCGCTGCATCCAGTATGCCGTCAACAACGGCAAGGACTACAAGGAGTTCCTCACCGACATCATCGACCTCTGCCACAAACTGCAGCTGGCTTACAATGAGAACCTCAAAGAACTTCAGAGCCACGGCATGCTACCGCTCTTCGACGCCGGCTATATCGACATCGCGCGCCAGTACCTCACCATCGGCGTGAACGGCCTGGTGGAGGCTGCCGAGTTCATGGGCATCGCCATCAAGGACAGCCCCGAATACCGCGAGTTCGTGCAGACGGTCCTGGGTCTCGTGGAGAAGAAGAACAAGGAGTACCGCACCAAAGAGGTGATGTTCAACTGCGAGATGATTCCCGCCGAGAACGTGGGCGTGAAGCACGCCAAATGGGACCGCGAGGACGGCTACTTTGTGCCACGCGACTGCTACAACTCGTACTTCTATATCGTCGAGGACCAGTCGCTCACCGTGCTCGACAAGTTCCGCCTGCACGGCAAGCACTATATCGAACACCTCACCGGCGGCTCGGCGCTGCACATGAACCTCGAGGAGCACCTCACCCAGCAGCAGTACCTGCAGCTGCTCGAGGTAGCCGCCAAGGAAGGCTGCAACTACTTCACTTTCAATATTCCCAATACCATCTGCAACGACTGCGGACACATCGACAAGCGCTACCTCAAGGAGTGCCCGAAATGCCACTCGAAGAATGTCGACTACATGACCCGCATCATCGGCTACCTCAAGCGCGTGAGCAACTTCAGCCAGCCGCGCCAGCAGGAAGCCGCCCGCAGATACTACGCTACTATGAACTAAACAATGCTCAAATATACTAACACAGATATTGTCTTTCAAGAGATTCCCGACGAGGTGACGCTGGCCGTCAACCTCTCGGGGTGTCCCTGCCACTGCCCCGGGTGCCACTCGAAATACCTCTGGGGTGACGAAGGGGAGCCGCTGACCGACGAGGCCATCGACCACCTGCTGGCGTCACAGCCTTCGGGGGTGAGCTGCGTGGCCCTGATGGGTGGCGACGCTGAACCGGCAGAAGTCGACGGCATCGCTGCACGACTCAAACAACGTCACCCGAAACTGAAAACGGCCTGGTACAGCGGCCGTTCGATATTGGCTAAAGAGGTGAACCTCGACCATTTAGACTATGTAAAACTGGGTCCCTATCTCTCACATCTCGGACCGCTGAAATCGCCCAAGACCAACCAACGCCTCTATTTGGTACAGCACCGTCGGGATACCGAACCCGGCAACGCACCATGCCGCGAGGCCAACGTCCTCAAGGACCTCACACCTCACTTCTGGAAGAAAAAGAATTGACTGCTACTCAGGACGATACTCCGAGAAGGTGTGGTCGTCGTAGAAAAACAGAATCTTCACCAATCTGCGCCCGTCAGAAACGATAGGCGCAGTTTCTTTTTGTGGAGACGACGCAGGTTCAGACTCAACGTCAGTGCCGTATTCCACCTCCTGCTGGGGGGCAGTCTCAGATTTCGGCTCCTGATCGACCAAAAGTTCCTGGGCAGGCGTGTGGTGCTCTATTTCGGGAACAGCATCGGAGACACGGGTATCGTCCGGAGCAGGAGAGGGGGCCTCCATGGAAAAAAGGGTGGGCTCCCCTTCGGGATGCTTCATTCTATATTCTCCGTACATCTCACCCTTGCCTAAGAGGAGCCAGTTGGCGTCAATCTCGGGATAGCGACGGATGACCTTGCTGACGAACTCCAAACTCGGGTTGTTCCGACCACCCAAAATATGTGACATTCCGGAGGGCTGAATTCCGATTTCATCTGCGAACTGTTTTGCAGTGATATTTTTGGCCTGCAAAATGAGATTTATCCTGTTTATCATTTTCTTACAAATGTAATATCGTCTATTTCGAATTACAAATGTACAAACATTTTTCGATACCCGCAAGCACTTTTTTTCATTATTACACATGTAAAGTATATAATACAATCAAGTAAAACTTTATACAACAACTATTATATTACTATATTTAAATGATTTATGAAATATAAACAGAATATCTAAACAATTACTCAACGGCAAGATTATACTGCATCTATTTCTTTAAATAGTATGAATTAAAATACTGATTATTAACTAATACTATGTAACAATATAGCGAATATTAAATTATTTAACATAAAATACAAATGTTTTTGGTTTACGTTTGTAATATTACAAAAGAATGGCATTATTTACACTTGTAAACAGTGGATTTGGTGCCACTGATGTTACGGATGTGAAAAATAAAAAATCGCTTCTAAGCGCCTATCTCGGTGACCGACTACCTGGCGCTCCAGAATACAAAAAAAATCGCTCAGAGGCGATTTTCCAATTTTAAACTTTAAACACTAAACTTTAAACTTTATCTTCTCCCCTACTCTCTCATCTCCCTCAGTTGACGTTTATGGTCGTCGGAGACACGGTAGCTCTCGAGGGCCTTCTGGATGGACTTGCCCCTCACCCACCCATCCAAGGTGTCGAGGATGGGTAGCGTGGCGTCCCACTGTTTGGCGAGGGCGGTGGCGAAGTACCAAGCCTGCATCATCTGGATATAATATTCTTCGCGTCGGATAGCGGCGACCCACTGCAGGTGCTCCGGCCGGAAGTCGTCGTCGAGGTAGTAGCGCATCAGAGTGCCGATACCGAAGCGGACGGTGTACTCGTGCTCCGCCGACATCCATTTCCTGATTCGCGGCAGGAGTTCCTCCCTATGGCGGGCGAAAGCCCGGGGCGCTAATGAATCGCATACCGCCCAGTTGTCGATATAGGGAAGGAAGGTTTCCGTTTCCTCAACGAGAATCTCGTATTTCTTTTCCCCGCACAACAGGTAAGCGTGTAGCACATTCTCCTCGTGATATTGATGTGGCAGTTCCTTGAGAAAACCTAATTGACTGATTGTTTGGTTGTTTGAATGAATTATCTCTTTGGCGAGCGCACGGAGCTGCGGAGAACGCACCCCGATGAAGCGGTCGGGAGAGACGGTGGGGATGAGCTTCGCCGAGAAAGCGGCATATTTTTCATCTCGGAGTGAGAACAGTTTTTCTTGCAGCGACATTTCAATTTTCAACCTTGACATTGACCTTAACTTTAACGCAATAACACGAAAACGCATTAACGCATTTCCCCCAGTATCTTATTCCTGGTGTGTCTCACACCGCTCCCAAGCTCGGAGGGTTCCATGAGCAGAAGGCTCTGCCTCAGTTCTTCCTTCAGCTCCTGATAGTGGCGGCACAACTGGTAGGCGATTTTCATGCAGAGGGCTTTGATGCCATAGGGCTCATCGGCAAGCACCATGTGCTCCAGACAGAAATCGAGCAGTCGCACGTAGCGTTCGTCGTCGAGGGCTTCTCTCCCCCACTCCAGCCTCTCGAGCAGCACCAGCGAGAGTCGCCGCAACGAGGTGTCGGGAGTGCTGATGGCGAAATCCGTGAGCCTCGCGCGTCGCGTATCTATATATATAGTGTCCTCTTTTGGCAAATGTGTCAGCGCCCATGCGGCATTATACGCCTCGCGGAGGTCGTCGCCCTGCATCTCCTCAAAGAGGCTGTCGCGAAACCCTGCATCACTGTGAGCCCTGTGGGCCAGCGCTTTGATATCATCGATATGCATCACCATAGCACTGCAAAGATACACTTTTTTCCATAACTTTAACCTTTAACCTCTAACCTTTAACCTTTTTTTTGTATCTTTGCAGTTGGAATTCAAACACTACTTAATATGAAAAACACTAGTATCATCAACGGTCGTCGTGTGGCGTCGGACCGTATCGCCGAGTTGGGCGAGAACGAGATATTTGTCTTCGGGAGCAACATCCAGGGAGCCCATGGCGGCGGTGCCGCCTGGTTTGCCCACAAGACTTTTGGTGCCGAATGGGGTGTCGGCGAGGGACTGACAGGCCGCACCTACGCCCTGCCCACCATGGAAGGCGAAGCCTCGCTGAAGAATGCCGTTGAACATTTTATCGCCTGCGCCAAACAGCACCCCGAGCTGACGTTCCTCGTCACCGCCGTGGGCTGCGGCATCGCAGGGTACACACCAAAAGAGGTGGCCCCTTTGTTCAAAGAAGCCACCTCGCTGGAAAATGTCTATCTCCCCCAGGTGTTCTGGGAATTCCTATAATTATTCGTCTTTGTAGCCTGCGGCGATGCGGGCTTAGGTATCGCTCGCATCGACCTACTCGTCTTTGAAGCCGGCAGCAATGCGGGCTTAGGTATCGCTCGCATCGACCTACTCGTCTTTGAAGCCGGCAGCAATGCGGGCGCGTTTGCGCTCAATTTCGTCGAGGATAATTTTGCGGATGCGGAGGTGCGACGGGGTGATCTCGAGGTATTCGTCCTCGCGGATATACTCCATGGCCTCCTCGAGGCTCATCTTGATGGCCGGAGCGCAGGTGCTCTTCTCGTCGGCACTCTTGGTGCGCATATTGGTGAGGTTCTTGGCGGTCACCACATTGATGACGATATCGTTACCGGGGCGCAGGCTCTCGCCGATGACCTCGCCGGCATACACCATGTCGCCTGGCTCGATGAAGAAGGGACCACGGTCCTGCAACTTACTGATACTGTAAGCCGTGGCCTCGCTGGTCTCCTTGGCGATAAGGGCACCGTATTTGTGGTCGTCCATGTCGCCCTTCCAAGGTTGGAACTCGAGAAAGCGGTGGGCGATGATGGCCTCGCCGTTGGTGGCGGTAAGCAGGGTGTTGCGCAAACCGATGATGCCGCGTGAGGGGATGGTGAAGTCGAGCTGTACACGGTCGCCCTTGGTGTCGATGGTGCCCACCTCGCCTTTGCGGCGGGTGACCACGTCGATGACCTTAGAGCTGAACTCCTCGGGCACCAGCACGGTGAGCTGTTCGATAGGCTCGCATTTCTGTCCGTCAATCTCGCGGATGATGACCTTGGGCTGACCCACCTGCAGTTCGTAGCCTTCGCGGCGCATGGTCTCGATGAGGACCGAGAGGTGCATGATTCCGCGGCCGTAGACGAGCAGCTGGTCGGGCGAGCCGGTCTCCTCGATGCGCATGGCCAGGTTCTTCTCCAGCTCGGCATAGAGTCGGTCGCGCAGATGGCGGCTGGTGACGTACTTGCCTTCCTTGCCGAAGAAAGGCGAGGTGTTGATGGTGAAGAGCATGCTCATCGTGGGCTCGTCGACCTTGATGGGAGGCAGTGCCTCGGGATGCTCGATGTCACAGATGGTGTCGCCTATCTCGAAGGCCACATTCTTGTCGAGTTCCATGAGCACGGCGCATATCTCGCCGGCCTCCACGGGCGTCTTGATGCGCTCCTTGCCGAGACCTTCGAAGGTGTAAAGCTCTTTGATTTTGGTCTTAATCATCGTACTGGGAGCGCTTGACTCCCCTTCGGTCGTCGAGCCACGCTTAGCGAGGGTGACGGCCTGACCGGCCTGCAGGGTGCCGCGATGCAGACGTCCCACGGCGATGCGGCCGAGGTAGCTCGAATAGTCGAGGCTCGAAATCATCATCTGCGTGTTGCCCTCGTCGGTCTTAGGCTCGGGGATGTACTTAATGATGAGGTCCATCAGGTAGCTGATGTCCTCGGTGGGGGTATTGTAGTCCTCGCCCATCCAGCCCTGCTTGGCGGAGCCGTAGGCGGTGGGGAACTCGAGCTGGTCGTTGTTGGCGCCGAGGTTGAACATCAGGTCGAAGACGGCCTCCTGCGTCAGCTCGGGGTCGCAGTTGGGCTTGTCGACTTTGTTGACCACCACGATGGGTTTGAGGCCCAGTTCGATGGCTTTCTGCAGCACGAAGCGCGTCTGCGGCATTGGGCCTTCGAAAGCGTCGACCACCAGCAGCACGCCGTCGGCCATGTTGAGCACGCGCTCCACCTCGCCACCGAAGTCGCTGTGGCCCGGGGTATCGATGATGTTAATCTTGTAACCCTTGTAGCGGACGCTGACGTTCTTGGAGAGGATGGTGATACCGCGTTCACGCTCGAGGTCGTTGTTGTCGAGGATGAGTTCGCCGGTCTCCTGGTTGTCGCGAAACAGTTTGGCCTGATAGAGCATGCGGTCGACCAAGGTGGTCTTGCCATGGTCGACGTGAGCTATAATTGCAACATTACGAATGTTTTGCATGACTTTTTATATATAAAAACAAGTTGCAAAGTTACAAAAAAATAACAAAACTAAAGATTAATATATAAAAAAATACAGCCCCACTGGATTGCGGGGCTGTAATATTCAGTGTTTAAAAACACTATCTCAGCTCTGCTTTCGGGCTGATTTCAATCGCTTTCAGTGACCGCGAATCGATGAGACGGAGGTATTCGCGGATGGAGAGAAGCGCAGTGGCCATCTCGCCCTGCACCGACTGCAGCAGGACACCATATTGTTCCAACTCACCATCGGCATAAGGCGGGTCGAGGGTGAGGAAGGCAGAAACGCAGTAGGTGTTTCCGCGGCGTCTCAGGGAGTAGCGATTGATGAGGGCGGTGTCGGAAGGAGTCACCTCTCGCTCGAGTTTCCTGAGGTCGCTCTCGAGCATGCGTGCCATAGGCGAGAGGGAGATAGGCGGCCGCTGCTCAACAGCACTCTTGGCAGGTTCCTTCGATGCGCCACAGCCACAAACAGAGGCGGAGAAGAATAACGCAAAAAGTAACAAATAACTAATTTTCATAACATCAATTTTTTTTAAATCATTATAACAAAGTAAAATGCAAAAATACGAAAATTATAAGAAATGAAAAAAAATTTTAATCCCATGTAGTTTTTTTCCATTTTTCTACGTTATTATAGTTGTGAGAAGGACGGATCCATTCGATGAACTCCTGCACCGCTACCGCGGATTGTTGTTCACTCTCTGCAGCCGATTCAGGCACAGGGGGTTAGACATCGACGACCTTATCCAGGAGGCCACCATTGCCCTCTGGCGCAACCGCGAGCGGCTGCTGGCGCTGGGGAACATCCAGCAGGCAGCGCTGACATGGAAGATAGCCCGCAACGCAGTGATCGACGCCCTGCGGCACTACGAGGAGACCGACTCCCTGCCCGAAGGATACGACCAGCAAGACGAAGACAACAGCCTGCTGCACGAGTTGCACGAGCAGATAGCCCGTCTCGAGGAACCCGACCGCACGATAGTGACCATGCAACTCGAAGGCTACAGCTACGAGGAGATAGGCAAGACACTGGAGATGACCGAGAAGAACGTCAGCGTCCGCCTGGTCCGCATCAAAGAGAAACTAAGAAAAGCAATGATATGATTGACGAGAAACATTTTGACGAACTGTGGGAAAAGGCCGAGGTCGAGAAATACACCGAAAGCCTCTCTGCCGAATACCCCGCCTGGCGCGCCCGTCGGCGCCGCAACATGGGCGCCGCCGCACTGGTGCTGATGGCGGCAGGGGCCACCCTACCCTTGCTGACAGGCGCTCAGACTGGTCACGACAGCTACACCGTGGCCTACTGCAACCGCGCCAATATCGCCGACCAGTATTGGGTCGATATGGCTGATGAGATGCTGGTAACGCTTAAAGGATAAAGAAATGAGAAACGACAATATTATAAGAATAAAGAATAGAAAACGGTTGGCGTCAATGTTTTGCGCAAGCCTATTCTTCATTCTTCATTTTTCATTCTTCATTACGCTCGCCAGCTGCTCGCGCGAAGGAGAGCCCGCCGCAAGTGCCTTCTACCAGCACTACGCCCATCGGCAGGAGCTCAAGGTGGCCGAGGTCGACGGCTTCAAGCTCAGCGACAGTGTGCGCATCGATGTCGTCATGCTGCAGGCCGAGAACGACGAGGACTGGCAGCAGCTCTGCGCAGAATTCGACATCCGCGGCGAGGAAGGCTCCGTGAGCTGGCTCGGCGACACCGAGAATCCCGCACGGCGCACCGAATGGAACGGACAGCCCCTGCTGCGCGTCATCGCCTCGCACGAGAGACGCACCGTCGCCTTCTACCGCATCGATAACGAGGCTCAGTACGATGCCCTTATCGACTACCAGATAGAGAGAATGAAGAACTAAAAATGACGAATAAATAAAGAATTAAGAATTGATATTAATATGAAAAAGATATTCATTGCATTGATGTTGACAATGGGGTTAGCGGGCATGACGTCCTGCGAAAAGGAAAACTCTGAGAGCAACAACCAGACTCGAGAGATATTCTACACCGTTTCGGAGCACAGCGCCCTCTCCGTCTTTGACGGTACCACCGTCCGCCTCACCACCGAGGCCGAATTCGACGCCCTCCTCGACCGCTTCTGCGACTACACGCAGAGCGGCGAACAGGTGATGTTCGTCGGTACCCGTCCTTCGCAGATGAAAGGCAACGCCTCCGACACACCCACCACCATCTCCACCTCCGACCGCGAGGAGCTCAAAGCCTGGATGAAAGAGATGGAGAAAGCCGGCAAGACCGTTCGCGTAACCTACGATAACGGCACCTGGAACGGCACCGCCTATGTCAACCTCGGACAGGACGACACCCAGCAGGCACAGCTCTACACCGGCACCCTCGTCCTCGCCCCCACCCCCGTGCTCGAGAATCCGCCGCTGGGAGGAGCCGTATGGGCCATGCAACTCGCCGACGGCAGCACCCTCATCCTCACCGTCCACGGCATGATGATGTGGAACGAGAGCGAGACCCCCGAAGGCGATGTCGCACTCCTCATCGGCGCCGAACTGCAGCTCGTAGGTGTTGCCGGCACCCACACCGACCTCAACGACACACCCTTCCAAACCCTCAGCCTTCAAGTGGAAAATGAAAAGTGAAAAGAGAAAAGAAAAAAAATTTCAGCCGTCTGTAGTTTTTTCAAAAGTTATTCCGTTCTTATTAGCGAAAAGAAACAAATCAAATAATCACAAACATTAAAAAAAACATCATGAAAAAGACCTTGTTTATCGCTGCCCTTGCAGCCCTGACCCTCTCCTTCACCGCTTGCCAGAAAGACGATGTCAACAACGGCGGCAACGGTGGTAACGTCAACCCCAACGCCCGTGTGAAGAGCACTTCCGACCTCCACAACACCAACTGGACCTACACCGTGACCAGCACCGAGCTTCTCAACAACCTCCTTGGCACCGACATCCCCTGCATGGACAGCACTGCTGAAGAGACCTATGTGTTCGGTCTGAACTTCGACGGCACCTACGCCCACTTCAGCTTCCCCGAGAACGTTATGGCCTTTGGCGGCGGCGAGGGCGAACTGGAGCAGATTACCGGTGTCTCCTATGAGTATACCTACGAAGGTGCCACCCACACCGGCTACCTGACCGTTGCCGCTGAGGACATGGACGGCGAAGAGACCATCGCTCCTCTGGAGTTCACCTATGACGACGCCACCGACATCATCACCTTCAACCTGAACATGTTCTACGCCGAGAACGGCACCCCGCTCACCCTCACCCTCAACTTCGAGCGCAACTAAGAAACAGTAAATAAAATGAAAAAAAGCGCCTGCCGGTTGGCAGGCGCTTTTTTTTGCTTTTTTTTATGGCATTGTAATTTTCCGCCCACCGGATACGTTATTATAGTGTGAAGGAGACAGAAACATTCAGCGAGATGATGCTCCGCTACCGTGGGTTGCTCTTCTCGGTATGCCGCCGCTATAGTGGTGACGGCCTGGAGGTCGACGACCTGCTGCAAGAGACCATGCTGGCGCTGTGGAACCTTCGCGAACAGCTCTTTAGCATAACATTGGCCCCAAAACAGGCAGCATGGATATGGCGCGTGGCACGCAGCACCTGCATCGACCTGCGGCGCAAGAGAAACAACAACCCCACCCCACTGCCCGACGACTACGACACCCCCGCCGAAGACACCTCGCTGCACGACACCCTCCACGAACTCATCGCCCAACTGCCCGAACCCGACCGAACCATAGTAACCATGCATCTTGAGGGCTACGAATACAAAGAGATTGGCCGCAAGACTGGCATGACAAAGAACCACGTAGGCATACGCCTGATGCGGATAAAAGAAAAACTGAGAGAACAATGGAACACAAAATGACATTCGACAGCATCTGGGAACAGGAGGAGCAACAGGGCCTTCAGCAGCGACTGCGGCAGGACTACCCCGCATGGCTGCGCCGCCGACACCAACGCCGCACGGCGCTGGCCACCGTGGCCGTGTTGGTGGTCGCCGGATTTTCAATCTTCAACTTTCAACCTTCAACTTCAAAAGATTACGACTACGTCGCCTGCAACCGCAGCGGCATCGCCGAAGGCCACTGGGCCAAGGTGGCCTCGAACATCTTGACAATAGAGACATTATGAAACGTCTATTATTCATATTACTGCTGTCTTTGGCATTCCTTTCCTGCTCGCGCGAGGTGGAGGAGATGCCGCTGTACCGGCAATATGCAGCACGGCAAGATCTGACGGTGGCGCAGGTGAAGGGCTTCCAGCTGTGCGACACGGTGAAGACCGACGTGGTCATCCTCGTGGCCGACGACAGCACCGCATGGGCAGGCCTGAAAGAGGAGTTCGACATCCGCACCTCGGAGGGCGTCACCAGCTGGATGGGTGACATCGACAAACCCGCCAAGCGTGTGAAGCGCAATGTGCGCCCCGCCTGGCGCGCCATGGCCGTACACG
>JAEEGH010005439.1_pt1 | contig 31965 bp, 23 predicted proteins | sample 9134181 | NCBI WGS metagenome assembly JAEEGH01 (sample SAMN16246544, study PRJNA631951) | gut metagenome | biome: gut microbiome; feature: rumen; material: DP-attached | host: Bos | place: Iran: Karaj | collected 2018-10
ATAAAATACTTTCTGCTTGTACTTTTGTCTTCCAATAATTCAATCAACTTCCCCCTCCTTCCGAAAGGGACTGCAAAGATACACATCTTTTGCTTTCTGCAAAATTTTTTTTGACTAATTTCGCAACCGAATATCAGAATGCCCTCCATGCGTAGCTACTGGAACCTTTTCTGGACCTTTGTCAAGGTAAGCGCCTTCACTATCGGAGGCGGCATGGCAATGGTGGCGGTGGTCCGGGACATACTGGTGGAGAAGCGCAAATGGATGACCGACGACGAATTTATGGACATCCTGGCCATTTCCCAGACCTTGCCGGGGCTGATGGCGGTGAACACCGCAATCTTTGTAGGCTACAGGCTGATGGGTACCAAAGGGAGCATAGTCGCCACCCTGGGCAGCGTATTGCCGCCGTTCGTCATCATTCTGGCCATAGCCATGATATTCACCGGCTATAAAGACAATCCGGCGATTGAGGCCATTTTCAAGGGGATCCGCCCGGCGGTGGTGGCTCTGATTGCGGTACCTACCATCAAGATGGCCCTTAAGCAGAAGTGGAACTGGGTCTACGGCATCCTCGCAATAGTCACTATGGTGCTGATAGCCTTCCTTAAGGTATCGCCAATCTATATAATATTGGTTGTAGGCGTCATTGCCGCCTTCGTGGCAAAATACAGGGAGGGCAGGCAATGATATTCTTCGAACTTTTCTACACATTCTTCTTCATAGGGATGTTCACCATCGGCGGCGGGTATGCCATGCTGACGCTTATCCAGCATCAGGTGGTTACCGTGCACGGATGGATCAGCGCCGAGGCCTTCACCGATATCATCGCCATCAGCCAGATGACTCCGGGTCCAATCGGTATCAACAGCGCCACCTATATCGGTTACAGCGTGATACAGGCGATGGGATATTCGCCCGCCGCATGCATCGCCGGTTCTTTTCTGGCCACCAGCGCGGTGGTGCTACCGTCGTTCCTAATCACCTACTGGATCTGCCGCGCTTATGTACGGCTAAAAAAGAACCCCGTTTTTGCCGGGGTTCTGAAAATATTTAAACCTTTGGTGATCGGGCTGCTGGCGGCGGCGACGCTGGTGTTGATAACGCCGCAGACCTTCCCCGACTACATCAGCTGGATAATCTTTGCCGCGGCGTTTGCAATAACCATGTGGGCCAAAGCCAACCCGATCTTGACCATAGTCCTTGCCGGTGTGACCGGCTATCTGATATACGGCCTGTAGATTCTATCATTTTAGAACACAAGCCAGCAGCGCAAAGGGTTTTTATTGTTCTTATCTGTATAGCCGTATGTTGAAAATCCCAATACGAATGCTGATTTATTGCTGTAAGTATTGATTGTCCATAAAGACCTGTCGGCAACCGCCTCGCCGCCGGCCTTGGAAATGCGTGCGTTGAATAGTGCCCTGACATCATTGTTCGGGTAATTGAAGCTGCATATAACGCCGTTCGTAATAACGTTGGGGGCGCCAAGATTTGCCATTCCGTAGGTAGGCAGCACCCAGCGGGTGTTCCAGCCGTCCAGGTCCTCGACAGAGCCGGTTGTGAATTTACCCACCGGATATTTGGTGCCGTATTCCATCAAGGCTTTCAGTGGCTTGATATCGTGGCTGTTGCCGCGTTTTTTATTATAGATTGCAGCGTAATATGTCAGTTTGAAGGCGTTTCTCCACTCTTCCTTGCCCGTGCTGATGTGTGTCACAATGTTATCGTCGCCACTCCACGAGGGAACGTTGCCCATCCAGTTTTCTGAGGCATCCACGTCATCCTTGTCATCGCTCCACTTGAAAGTCGTAGCACCTGAGAGGGTGGCATCGTGCAATGCAACGGCATAACCGTGTACTCCGCTCTTGTTTGTCAAACCAACAAAATTGTTTAAGTTGTCTACATTGCCACTGAAATCACCGACGTATGTAATCATGGCTACACATTTCTCCTGACTGGTGGGAGATGGTGCGGGCAGAGAGCCGGCCATACGACAGTTGCCGGACGGATCAAGGAATCTCAGTCCGCCGTCGGAAGTGCGGAACTTGTCTGTAGAAGCGTTGTAATAAACATAGTCCATAGGCTTGACATCGTCGGCAGACCACATATCTACGTAATACTCCAGGGTTTTGGAGGCCTGGACGCTTGTGCTGCCTACAGTAGTTACCCTGAACGAGTATTTTTTATTAAAAACGGAATAATCGGAAATAGCAGAAGGGGCCTGGAACTTGCATGTCAAATCACCTGCCATTTCTACCTGCCACCTTGGGGTGACGCTGGAAGTGGATGTGACATTCACCTTTTGCCTTGCTGTTGCCGGAAGGACCTTGAATGCAAGATTCTTGGATACGCCGCTCTTGAATTCGGGATTTTGCGGGGAGACCACCTCAATCCCGGTCGGGTTGCTGTATACATATACATATATGTAATATTGCTTGGATGGGTCTGTCTTTGATATTGCAGTGACAGTTACATAAGACACCGTGCTGCCCGATATAAACGGTTTGATTGCGGTAACCTTTCCCGTGGTACTGACCTTTACGTACGAGGTGTTGGAACTCTCCCAGAGAATAGTCTTGTCCACGGCATCGACAGCAGTAATTTCTCCAGTCAACTGATAATCTTCGCCTTCGGTGAGATTCAGCAGATTGCCTTCCATCCACGTATCTTTATTATTCTTGATAAAGACAGAAGAAACGCCCGTGGTGACCTGGACTTGCAAGGATACGCTCTTGCCACCGCATGTGGCCTTGATGGTGGTGGTGCCGCCGGCAATGGCTTTGACGTTGGCCGTCGTTCCGTTAGATTGTTCTATTATTGCCACGGACGTATTGCTGGAAGTCCATGTGACGTTCTGGTCGGCGGCGTTGGAAGGATTGATGGTCACTGTAAAAGTAAAGGTCTGGCCAGGCGTCATTGTCGATTGTTTCTGACCCCAAGACAGGGACTCTACCGATATGGTATTGGATGTTACCGTCACCTTGCAGGTCGCGCTCTTGTCGCCGGACTTGGCGGTAATGGTCGCCTCGCCCACCTCTATTGCAGACACCCTGCCGTTATAGTCTACTTTGGCGATGCTGTTGTTGGAAGATGACCACGTGATGTTTGCGCTATATGGGACAACGTTGACCTCCAGGGTATGGGACTTGCCTTTTACCAGCGTGATGGCAGTTTCGGTGAGCGTCAGGCTCAAAACCGAACCGGGGACTGGACCGCTCAATGCCACTGTCACGGTGCAGCTTGCCTCGCACCCGTGTGAACAGGCGGTGATAACGGCGTTGCCTGGATTGACAGCCGTCACAAGGCCCGAATTATCTACCGTGGCCACCTCGGGATCGGAACTCTTCCAGTTAATATCTCTGTCAGTAGCGTTATCGGGAGTGATGGTGGCAGTCAACAATGCGCACTCGCCCTGTTCAAGGGCAAGTTCTGTCTGGTCAAGGGTCAAACCGTCCGGGTATATGGTAAGCGGTTTGACTGTGACAGGAGTGGAGTCGCTTACACCATCGACCGTGGCGGTAATGGTGGCTTCTCCGGGAGCAATCATGGTAATCAAACCGGTATCGGATACTGTAACGACAGACGGGTTGGAACTTCTCCATGTAACGGCTTGGTCAGTTGCGTTTTTCGGGGATATGTCGACTATCAACTGTATAGCACGCCCTATCTCGGCTCCAAAAATGTTATAGGGATAAATTTTGACAGAATCAACCGGAATGTATTCCGGTGTTTTTTCACAGGCGGCCATCATCGTCAAAAGCGCAAAGGCTGCAAAACAAAAGAGGAGTTTCTTCATATTTTGTGGTTATTCGATTGCAGAATAAAACCTATAAATGTAAGAAAAAATCGCTAAAAATGGCCTTACAAGGCCAATATTTAGGCAAAACTGCTGCCGCCCAGGAACTCGCGAAGCAGCGAGGTCGGCGGAATTTCCTTGTCTGATACGGGAGTAAAGTAGCGTATGAATTTCAGAAGGCGGTGGGCCTCGCTGTATTCGGGCTTGTTCTTGGGCACGGTTCGCAGAATCTGCTCCGCGTGGTTGCGCATCACGGCGAATTCCAGCAGATATGCACTGTTGAACATCACGTCGGCCTGTTCCTGGAAGGGCAGGATCCACTTCTCTTCCGCATCGCACACGCTGGGCCACTGGCTTATGGTCTGCATTGCCGTGAAGGCTCCTTTGTTGTAGTCGCGTACAATGCGGCGCAGCAGGCGGTTGTCACTTGTCGGAATGGAGTTATGGTTGTCCAGCGAGGTGCTGGTGAGGGTGTTGATGAACACACGGTACTTGCAATTGTCATCTACGCTGGGCAGCAGTGCGGGGTTCAGGGCGTGAATGCCCTCTATCAGAAGGATGCTGCCGCGGCCCATCCGCGTTTTCCGGCCGCTGTATTCGCGCATGCCGGTAACAAAGTTGTAGCTGGGCATCTCCACGCTTTCGCCAGCAAGCAGTTTCTGCACGTCCCGCTCCAGATAAGCGTGGTCCACCGTCTCGAAATTGTCAAAATCATATTTACCGTCGGGCAGCAGGGGAGTGTCGACCCGGTTTACAAAATAGTCGTCGGTAGAAAAAGATATGGGATGCAGGCCGCAGGCCTTGAGCTGCACGCTGAGCCGCTGGCAGAAGGTAGTCTTGCCGCTGGAACTGGGGCCGGTTATGAGCACCACCTTGAGCGGATTCTTGCGCTGGCGCGACCGGCGGTAGATCTGTTCTGCAATCTGGACGATTTTCTTCTCCTGCAGCGCCTCCGCAATCTGGATAAGTTCGCTGGCACGGCCTTTCTGGCAGGCCAGGTTTACATCTCCGACGTTGCTCAGGCCCATGATGATGTTCCAGCGCAGATTCTCTGCAAAGACGGCGAATGTGCGGGGCTGGTCTTTGAAAGGCGCCAGACGGTGCGGGTCGTGACGGTCGGGCAGGCGAAGCAGCAATCCGTCCTGATAACGTTCCAGGGCCCAGAGTTTCAGGTATCCCGCAGAAGGTACCAGACGGCCGTAGTAGTAATCTATAAAATCTCCCAGAATATAGTACTCGGTGTAAACTTCTTCACTGGTTTCAAACAGTTTGACCTTATCGTCAGAACCCTTCTTGGCAAATAGCCTGACGACCTCCTCGGTGGCGGCGTCGCGGCGGTGGAACTGCATGTCCTCCTCCACAATCTCTTTCATGCGGTTCCGGATGAGCCCGACATCCTCTTCCGTTACCTTCTCGCGCCCTTTCTTGCGCAAGTTGCAGTAATATCCCCCCGCAATCGGATGCTCCAGATAGATGCGTCCTCCCTGGATAACATCGTGGGTGGCCTTGCACAGCAGAAAGCACAGGGACCGGAAATAAACGCGCATGCCACTTGCTGCCCGCATGTCCAGAAATTCGACGGTATTGCTGTTGTACGCCCTGTAGCGCAGCCCCTGGGACACGTTGTTGACCTTGGCGGAGACAATCTCGTACGGCTGTTTGAACTGAGATTTGAATTCTTTGAGGATTTCGAACAGGTAGACGCCCTCCGGAAAGTCCTTGGAAGAGCCCGTGTTCTTGCAATAAATCTGTATCATACCGATGATTTTCCCAAAGATAGTGAAACTTTTCGGTATATTTCATTTGAATTTGGACTCTTTTCACTAACTTCGCACGGATAAACCGATAATCATGTTTCTTTACAATATGAAAAAGTATTTGACATTGTGGATGGTTGCCTTCTCGCTTGTATTTGTTTCATGCACAGAAGCACCTGAGGTCAGCATCAACAAGGTGTCCGAAGAGATGAACTACAAGGGCGGAGTCCTGGAGTTTGACGTCACTGCCAACTGTGACTGGGAAATTATCTGTGACAGCGACGACCCGGATATCCTTACCGTTTCACAGTGGACCGGTGGTGCCGGTACGCAGACTGTAACTGTCGTTGTAGACAGGAACAGGACCAACTCCATCCTCAAGCACTATTTTACAGCCGTGGCGCATGGCAAAAAGAGAGATGCACTGCAGTCGATGTTATTGACACAGGGTGCTCCCGCCTACGTCCAGTTCAGCAAAAGCACTTTGAAGACAGACTATATCGGCGGCGTTTACAAATTCACCGTGTCGGCTAATTTCCCCTGGGAAATAACTGTGGAAGGAGATGGTATTACCGTAGAACCTACTTCCGGTGTGCCGGTGGTCGAAGAAGAAGAAACCAATGCGTCTGAAGCTGCCGAAACTGAATCTGAAGGAGAAGGACAGGTGGAAGAAGAAACTGAACCCGGCAATGTAATCACCGTTACTATAGACGAGTATGAGGGAGATACTCCCAGGTCATTCCTGCTGCACGTATCGGCACAGGGAGAAGACGCCGTTGTAGAAGACAATCTGGTCATTACCCAGGAGGCTCCTTCGCTGACTATTGGAAACAGGGAATACCGGATCAAGAAGATGGATGACGGTCGCTGGTGGATGATAGAGAACGTTTGCTTCTCCAACAAGGGCATTACCATAGGTGATAACAAATGTGGAGTCTGGTATCCTTGCAGCGATGCCGCCAAAGCCCCCGATGAGACAACCGACGGTATTGTGTCAAAGGGTCTTATCTATTCCGATGCCGTAGCGTTCAACATGAACATTACCCAGACCAAGATCAAGATGATGGAAAGCACTTCGCAGGGTATCTGCCCTGCCGGATGGCATATACCTACACTTGCGGAGTATATGGCCCTGGTTGGCTATTGTGAAGATGAAAGGGTAGAGAATGTGGATACTGCACCCTATTTCGATGCCGCTACCGGGCACGGCTCTTTTGCCAAACTCCAGGAGGCCGGTTTCATTGGCAAGCAGGCCGGATATTATGAAAAGAGTGACGGAGAGAATAACTACGAATTGCTGGGATTCAGTACTATCCGCCGCAGGGTGGTTACCACCAAATTCTACAGTTCGACGTACGTTCCCCTCGACGAGAATAATTCGCAGGGAAAGATAATCGAAAGCTGGTACGCTTTAGTCCTTTCAGACGGAACATCAAAAACTGCCGATGTCGGCACTATCGACAACGGAATGTCGTCTTTGCCGCAGGCTGGCAGCGTGAGGTGCATCAAGGATAAGAAAGTAGAGGATTCAGACAAGGACAAAGATACAGACAAAGATACAGACAAAGAAACAGACAAAGAATAAACCCCGACAATGAAGACCGGAGCCAAAATATTGACTATCGCCATCATCGTCCTGTTGCTGGCTGCCACGATGTTCGTATACATCAAGTTCTACTTTGTGTTTGGCAGCGGTGTAAAGGCGGGTGAGCTCAACCAGATAGTTTACAAGGGCTGGGTTTGGAAAACCTATGAGGGCCGTCTTATCCAGACCGGCTTCAAGGGTGCCCGCGGCGGTGGCAGCATCCAGTCCAACGAATTCAACTTCTCGGTTGTAAAGAAAGAGGTTGCTGATTCCCTGATGCGCTGCAGCGGCAAGCAGGTAGAGCTTCACTACAAGGAATACAACGGAGCCCTTCCCTGGCGCGGGATGCAGAAGTACGTGGTGGACAGTATCGTTTCCGTGTCAAATCCTCAGGGGACCCACACCATTCCCATTGTCCCGGACGATAACGGAGGGTATGACTTTTAAGAATTATTACAGCTGACTGCTGTTCCGACGCCAGAATCTTCTGGCGTTTTTTTCTTTTTTAGACCAGGCATTGATGTGGTCCATGGTGACTTCGTGGGACTCTTCCAGAAGTGCCAGGAAGGTTTCCCGGCAGAGGGCGCCGGTTTCTGTGCCGTAGATTGCGGCAAAGGCTTCGTAGTTTATGCAGAGGCTTCTGGAATCCAGGTTGAGACTGCCGATGCAGGAGAGGCAGCCGTCACAAACCACAACCTTGGAATGATTGAACCGGGGCTCATATTCGTAAATCCGCACTCCTGAAGACACACACTCCTCGAAGAATCCCTGGTTCGCAATCTGCATGAGATGCGAATCGGATTTTTCCGGAATCAGTATCCGTACGTCAATGCCTCGCCGAGCGGCTGCCTGCAACGAATGCAGCATGGTATCGGTGGGGCAGAAATACGGAGTCTGGATATAGACACTGCTGCTGGCTGACTGAAGTATCATGCACACGGCCTCTTCCAAAAGGGTATCCCCGCCGCCGCTGGTGGCAAACTGTACTGTCGTATTGCCGGCTTCGGGGATTGAAATAACGTGTGTAGTATCAGCGTCAGAGGCGGAATTGTTTTGCTCCGGTCCGCGGCGCTGCAGCCACATCTCCATAAACAACCTGCGCAGTTGCGCTACCGCCGGTCCCTGTATCCGCGCGTGGGTGTCGCGCCATACGTCCCGGTAGTGTACGTCCAGGTTCATGCCGCCCGTATACCCGATGCAATCGTCAATAACCACAATCTTTCGGTGGTCCCTGGTATTGATGCCGGGAACTATTTCCCAAAGGTGCCTTTCGGTGTCGGTAAAATAGGCCACCTGTGCCCCGGCTTTCTTTAAATCGGTATAGAAATCCTTGCGGTAAAAGGGATTGCACAGGTCTTCCAGCATAATTCTAACATCCAGCCCTTCGCGGATTTTCTCCATCACCGCCCGCTTTATCTGCCTGCCGGCGTCGTCGTCGGTCCACCGGTAGTACTCCATATATATCGATTTGCGGGCAGAGCGGATGTCGGCCAGCAGCGATTCCCACTGACGGGCCCCGTCTGTGATAACTTCAATGGAATTACCGCCCGCAGGCAGCATGCCGTCATCGCCCCGGGACAAGAAGCCTGCCACGGGAGCCAGGTATGCCGGTATGACATCTTTTTCTCCAGATTCCGCACAGAGGGCGACCGGAGCTAAAAACAATGATACAAGCAGGGCTGATATTGCGAAACGGCGTCTCATTGCCGGTTCAACTTGAGCAGTTCGTCGATGTGCTTGCGCCCGTTGTACAAGCGGGGGACTTTGTGCTGGCCGCCCAGTTTGCCTTTGGAGTGCATCCACTCATAGAACAGGCCGGGACGGGCTTCTATCAGTTCCAGAGGTTCCATAATGCCGCCGGAGGCAACGCTGAAGTGTTCGTAGTCGTGGTCATCTTCACGCAGGTGCTGCTCCAGAATCATCGAGAAATCGGCCAGGGAGTTGGGTCGTTTGTTGAATTCCACCAGCCATTGGTGATATCCGCCGCCGGTATGTTCGTTCACGAACGGCGCTACGGTGAACTCCAGCACAGATGCTCCCGTCTCTGCGCAGGTGTCGGCCAGTGCCTTTTCTGCCTGCTGCATGGAGAGATCCTCACCCCAGATGTTGATGAACTGGTGGGTGCGGCCCACGATGTCGAATTTGTAGGGAGCCTTCCGGGAGAATTTTACAACATCGCCGATATCGTAGCGCCAAAGACCGCATGCGGTTGATATTATCATGGCGTACTCCACGCCGGGCTCTATTTCCCACAGGGGGATGGGCTTTGCGTGACGCTTGCCGTAGGTACTCATGGGGATGAATTCGTAGAAAATCTCGTAGTCAAGCATCAGTGTCATGGAGTGGTCGTCCGGGTCGGTCTGGACGCCGAAAAAACCTTCGGAGGCATTGTATGTCTCTATGTATTGCACCTTTCCGGAAGGGAACAGGGAGTCGAAAATGGGCTCGTAGGGGAGGAAACTCATGCCGCCGTGGGCAAAGAATTCCATGTTGGGCCAAAGCTCCTCTGCGGTTTTGACTCCGTAGCGCTCCATGGTGCGCTTGATGAGTACCAGATTCCAGTCGGGAGTGCCGGAGAAGGAGACCATATTCTTGTGGGCGATGATGTCGGCAATGGCATCGTATTTCTCGTAGATGTCATGGATCTGTGCTGTCCTTGTCGGCGGGGTGATGTGCATCAAACCCCTGAGCACCGGGTGGATGGCCGCCGTCATTATGGCGCTCACGTCGCCCACCTTTGCGGTTTTGGTGGTGTATTTGGGGTTGAAATTACCAGAAAGGATAAGTGACCAACCTTTGGAGACGTGGGAGTCGCGGTGGGTGTCCAGATAGCTGGCGGTAACGTCGCGTCCGCCCTTCATGTGGCAGTGCCTGAGTCCCCTGTCGGACACCGGAATGAACTTGATGTTGTCGCTGGTGGTGCCGCTGGAGGTGGCAAAATACTTGACTCGCCCGGGCCAGAGAACATCCTTCTCTCCGTTCATCATCCGGTGGATATCGTCGCGCAGGTTGGCGTAATTGCTTACAGGAACGCGGGTGGCAAAATCCTGGTACGAATGAATCTGGTCGTAGTGGTGGCGACGCCCCCAGTCGGTCTTTGCGCCATGGCGCACCAGCATCTGCAAGGTACGCTTCTGGAGCGCCTCATACTCGCTGTCGTAGCGCTTGACGGCGCGGACGCGGGGCTTGAAAAACTGCCGTAATATGGGGGTCAGCAAATCCATTTTTTAATTAAATCGGGCTGCAAAGATAATATAATAATTATTTGCACCAGCGGTCAAGCCAGTCAAATACTTCACGATGCCAGTACACGCAGTTCTGCGGCTTGAGAACCCAGTGATTTTCTTCCGGGAAGAGGAGCATCTTGCTTTCCACGCCCATCATCTGTGCGGCGTTGAATGCAGCCATGCCCTGGTCATAGGGCACCCGGTAGTCCTTCTCGCCGTGAATCACCATGATGGGGGTATCCCAGTTCTTCACCATTGTGTGAGGGGAGTGGTCGTAGAGTTTGCGGGCTACGGGGTTGTCGCTCCACGGAGCTCCGGCCTGCGGCACGTCGGGCTGAGCAATGCCGCCGTTGTCCCAGTTGGGGAACCACATCTCCTCGGTTTCCATAAACATGTGCTCTTCGTTGAAGATGCCGCAGTGGGCAACGAAGGCGCTGAAACGGCCCTGGTGTATGCCGGCCAGGTTGTATACAGAATAACCGCCGTAGCTGGCGCCGATGGCGGCCATCTTGCCCACATAAGGTTCTGCCTTGAGGGCGTCGGCGGCGGTGAAATAGTCCTGCATGTTCTGGCCGGTGTAGTCGCCGGAAATCTGCTCGCACCATTCCTGTCCGAAGCCGGTGGTGCCGTGGCGGTTGGGCAGCACCACGATATAGCCCTGTGACGCCATCAGGCGATAGTTCCAGCGGGTGGACCACTCCTGGCTGAAGCAGCTCTGCGGGCCGCCCAGGCATACCAGAATGGCAGGATATACCTTATTCGGATCGAACTTGGGCGGATAGAGCACCCAGGTGAGCATTTTGCCGCCGTCGGTGGTGGTAAGTCGGCGGGATTCCACTTTGATATCTTCCAACTGCAAGAGAATATCGTCGTTCTCGTGTGTCAGCTGCACCCAGCTGCCGTCGGCGGGGTTCACCGACACAATCTCGGCGGGGCGCATCATGGAGACGTTGGTGGTAACAATAACGTCGTTGCCGATGGCATCTTTGGTGAAGACAGGTCCGCCAAAGTCGAACCACTCGTTCTCAGGAGTCACGCGGGAGAGGGTGCCGGTGGCCAGGTCGGCCTTCCATATCTGGCCCAGACCTTCCACTACCGACGAGAACCAGACACTGCCGCCGTCGGGGCTCCAGACGGGATTTTCGGCATTATAGACGAAGCCGGCGGTGAGTTCTTTCATCCGCCTGCTCTCCAGGTCAATTACGAACAGACGCATGCGGTCGGCCTCGTAGCCTGCGCGCTCCATGCTCAGCCAGGCGATCTTGCCTCCGTCGGGCGAAAACACGGGGTTGGTGTCGTAGCCGGGCATCCCCTCGGTGAGGTTTTCACAGCTCTTTTTCTTTACATCGTAGAGGTAGATGTCGGTGTTGGTGGAGAATGCGTATTCTTTGCCGGTGAGTTTGCGGCAGGAGTAAGCAATGAACTGCCCGTCAGGGCTCCAGTCCAATTGTTCCAGGCCGCTCCACGGCTCGGTGGGGAGCTCGAACGGAGCGCCGTCCAGGATGTCGGTGCCCTTGCCAATCTTGCCATTCTTGAAATCTGCCACGTAGGTGTGCGGGATATACTCCACAAAGTGGTCCCAGTGGCGGTACATCAAATTGTCTATGGTGCGGACATTGGCCTTCTTGAGGTCGGGATAGCGGTCGGTGGGGGCGGTGTAGTTCTTGAAATCTGAAGTATACAGTACCTGACTGCCGTCGGGAGAGAATTTGAATTCGCCGATTCCGCGCTCCACCTTGCTGGCCTTGCGGGCGTGCTTGCCGTCGGGGTCGCAAACATACATCTGTCCGTTTGTAAGATAGGCGATTTTTTCTCCTCCCTCAATCCATCGGGCATTGAAAATACTGGTCGGTGACTTGGTTATCTGCACCGGGTCGCTGCCGTCGGCGTTCATTACGAAAAGCTGCCGGCAGTCGCGGTTCTCCTCGATGCTGGTGTATGTAACGCCGTAGAGTATCCTGGAGCCGTCTGGGGATGGCTGCGGGTCGGTTACTTTACCCATCAGGCGCATGACCTCCGGGGTGTAATGGCCGGTTTTTACGCGCGGCTTCTTGATATAGCCGCTCTCTGCGGTGCACGAAACTGTCATAATTGCACAGAGTAAGAAGAAATATAGTTTTTTCATAATCACAAATATACTTAACTTTACGAGAGAAAATACCCATATCACACATGAGATTCTTCAAAAAACTTGCGCTTGCCCTGCTGGGAGCATTAGTCGCTTTACCGGCTATCGCAGACGGCGTTACGCCGGAGCGGGCCAGGGAGGTGGCGGCGGCATTCTTCGCGGGTGGTGCCAAACGAGGCATTGGCGATGCACAGCTCAAGGCGGCGGAGGTCTCCACAGACGCGTATATGGCGTTCAACCGCGACGGCGGCGGCTTTGTGGTCATCGCCCTCAACGACGCGGTGACGCCGGTGCTGGCTTACTCGCCGGAAGGTGAATTTCCTTCCGAAAAGGATATGCCTGAACCGATGCGTTGGTGGTTCTCTTCACTTGCAGAGCAAATAGCCGCCGTCGGCGATGATGTCAAGGCCTCCGGGGCGGTGCGCGCTGCCTGGGAAAACCCGGAACCTGTCCGCTCTGCGTCAAAACTTTATGAGACCGCTTCCTGGAGCCAGCACGAGCCGTTCAACAATAATTGTCCCACCATAGGTGGTGAAAGGTGTCTTACGGGCTGCGTGGCTATAGCGGGGGCCATTCTTGCCCGCTATTTCCAATGGCCGGATGCCGGAGTGGGGACCATTCCCGCCAAGCCATCGAGTGTTTCCGGCCCGGACTATCCCGCCCACGACCTTGGTCACAGCTATGACTGGGACAATATGCCGCTGTATTATGGCAGCAACCCCACATCCACTCAGGCGGCGGCTGTCGCCACGCTGGTATATGATATGGCTACAATTGCCCAGATGGCCTTCGGCACCCAGGCGTCATCGGCAAGTTCGTCGGTGCTCCTCGCCGGCCTCAAACAGTATATGAAATACGATAAAGGGGCGTATCAAGTAGACAGGTCGGAGTATACCGACGACCAGTGGCGGCAGTTGCTGACGGATATTCTGGATAATTATGGCCCTACGATTTATAGCGGCCGGGATCCCCGGTACGGCGGACACTCTTTCGTTATGGATGGCTATGATTCCAATGGCCGGTTCCACTTCAACTGGGGCTGGGGCTTTGCAGATTGTTATTGCACTTTGGACGCTTTGGAGCCGGAAGAAACGCCATATAATTTCTCCGACAGACATCAGGTTATAGTAGGCCTGATCCCCGACTACGACGGCACAAGTTCCGGCCGAGACAGGCTGGTTTTCTTGAAAACTGATGACAGCGCCGGTGTTTCTGCTGATACCGACACCTTTGAAAAGAATGTTGCTTTTATTGGGTCAACCGGATTTTTTGGCCCCAGGATAAACAACTTTTCCGGCAGTGTGTATCTGTCTCTTTACGATAAGGAAGGCAATTGGAAGCAGGATATCAGCAGTGCATATAATGTTTCCATTGATCTGAACAATTATAGATCAACTTCAAGGACCTGCTGCATTACATGCGACATCGCCCCCGGCGACCGCATAAAAGTGCGCTACGTGGGTCAGTACAACGGTGGTATAATCGATTCAGGCGTCGGCTGTATCACAGAAATTATCGTGAAAGAAGATACCGGCGATGAACCTGACCCTACTGCCGGCTATACCGCGGCACAAACCGCTGCTTCTACATCGCTCTCTTACGACAAGGCTACTGCAACCTTGACGCTGGTCTTCGCCCATCCTGCCAACTGGGCGGTCAAGAACTCCGGCGGCACGGACATGACAAGCGGTGTCGCCACCGACGGCGGTGCCATCGCCATCAATATGTCTGGCTACGCATCCGGCACTTACACCATATCCATCGGCAGCACCGAGGATCCTTTTACATTCACCATCACCAAGTAAAAATCATACATTATGAAAAGATATAGTTTATTTTTGATGATTCTGGCCGCAGCCGTATCCATCGCAGTTTCGTGCGTCAATCTGGACGACATAGAGAGCCGCGTATCAAAACTGGAAAGCAAGGTAAGCGAGCTTGACCAGCTATGCAAGAATCTGAACGGAGAAATCGGTTCCATCAGTTCCATAGCATCGGTGCTGGACGGCAGTGAAGTTATCACCGACATTGCCGAAATCAAAGAGAACGGAGAAGTCGTGGGCTATGCAATCACCTTCAGCAAGAGCGGCGTAAAGAAGATTTACAACGGCAAGAACGGAAAAGACGGAACCGACGGTCACGACGGCAAGAGTACCATCTTCAAGATTGAAGACAACAAGTGGTACACATCTACCGACAACGGCGAGCATTGGACCTACGTGGGCCCCAGCACGGGTGACCCCGGAGTCCCCGGCCACGACGGCATTACTCCCAGGATTAAGAACGAGAACGGCCACTGGTGGATATCCACCGACGAAGGCCAGACCTGGACTGACGCTGGCTCCAGCGTGGGTGACCCCGGAACTCCCGGCCAGGACGGTGTCAGCCCTCTGATCAAGAACGAAAACGGCCGTTGGTGGGTGTCTACGGATAAGGGCGAGACCTGGAGCGATGCCGGCCCCAGCGTGGGTGACCCCGGTAAGGATGCTCCCATGATCGGCATCGTGCCCGGAGAGGGAGGCGCATACTACTGGACCCTGGACGGGGAGATTATCAAGGACAATGCGGGCAATCCTTTTTCTGCCGGCGGACAGAACGGCCTCACACCCGAATTGAAGATTGAAGACGGCTACTGGTATGTCCGTTACGGATCGGGTCCATGGACAAAGTACGGAAAAGCCACGGGAGATGCCGGTGCCAACGGTACGGTATGGACCATTGGCGAGAACGGGAATTGGTACTGCGACGGTGAAGATACAGGAAAACCCTCTCGGGGTGCCGGCGGAGCGGTATGGACCATAGGTGAGAACGGAAACTGGTACTGCGACGGCGAGGATACCGGAAACCCTTCAAGGGGTGCCAACGGCACGGTATGGACCATAGGCGAAAACGGAAACTGGTACTGTGACGGCGTAGATACAGGCAAACCATCACAGGGTGCTCCTGGCAGTCCCGTTTCCGGCGGGGATTCATTCTTCTCTTCAGTCAATACCGAAGGCGGCAACCTTATCCTGGGACTTTCCGGCGGCGGCACCATCGTAGTGCCTATCGCGGGCGATCTTTCAATATCGTTTGCCACATCGACCAGTCTGGCTGCAACGCCGGGTGCGACACTCAACATCAACTACACCATCACCTCATCTACCGGCAGCGCCGACATTGACGTGATGCCTACCGCCGGCCTCAAGGCCAAGGTGGCAGAAAACGGCCACAGGGGCACCATCACGGTTGTCGTGGGCAATTCGGTTGACTTTGAATACGACAAGGTCACCGTCATTGTTACAAACGGTAACAAGACACTGCTAAAGAAGATAACCTTTACAGAAGGCGGGTCCATAGTGGTTACCGACGAACACACCACAAGCCTTATGACCTGCAAGGGAGGAAACGTAAATTTTAAGATAGCCGCCAACGTGGAGTATCAGGTCAGCATCACGTCCGGCGGCTCCCCTGTAAACTGGGTGCACCACATCAGCACCAGAGCGATGACCCCTTACAGCCTCGGCTTTTCGGTGGATCCGAACACCGGCGGCAGGCGTACGGCCACAATCACCATCTCCAGTTCCGAGACCGAGGACACAGCAGAGTTTACGGTGATTCAGTATGCCGCCACCGGCAGTTTTGCGGTTACGGGCACCGGCAGTGTGTCCAAGCCTGTCGAGGTCATCGGCAAGACCCTCTCGGGTCTGGTTGTCTTTGAGGAAGAGGTGGAGGAGTGGTCGCAGGGCGTGTCACACACCTACAGCGACGCGGCTGCCCACAGTGCAGAGTACTTCGTGGAGAATGCCACAGGGTTTTCCTTGCAGAACCTCACGGATCTGGTGAACCTGAACGTTAAGGATTTCTAGTCCTGCATCTTCTCGGAGAGAATTGCCTCCAGTTCGTCGCGGTTCATCTTGCCGTCAAGGCAGATGAAGGTGGTCTGGGTATCTTCCGATGCTATCATCACAAAACTTTCGACCACGGTCTCGGTGCCCACGGTGTACATCCTCACAGTCTCTCCGGTATCCTTGGCCTCCATCAGGAGTTCGTAGTCACCCTTGGAAATGAATTTCTCCACGTCTTTCGCAAGGCTGGCATTGATTTCCGGATTCTCGCTGTTGATGAGGTAGAGCCCCGACAAGGTTTTGACGACAGGGGCGAGATTGACGTTCTGTCCCTCTACATTCAGGTCGGGAAGCTTGCCAATCATTCGGAACATTGCGGGGGAGATGTAGACGGCGCTTACCCCGTCTGCCTCCGAATACTTCTTGTAGAGATTCTTGCCGTTCTGTGCGTCGGCACAGATGAATATGAGCAGCAGGACTGCTATTGTAAGTATCTTTTTCATCTTTTATTCAGTTTCCGGTTCAACAACATTTGCGGTAATGTCAGTTTCAGAGGCAATTGCCACGCCGCGTGCCATCTTGTTTGATATCTGGTTGAAGGCATCCTCCACCTGCGCGTACGCCAGGGCGGGGTCGTCAAACGTATCTATGAGTTCCTTATCCTTGTTGCCTATTGCCAGCATTACCACTATGACGGCAGCGGCAATCCCGGCATAGGGAATCCAGCGTACCAGCTTCCTGCCGGATGGTTTGTTCGCTTTTTGTTCCATAGTAGACACAAAGTTAAACAAATAGTGATAAATCACTACCTTTGGGATTATGAAAAAGATTATTCTCCTGGCAGCGATTGCCGCCTTTGCATTTACGAACCTCAACGCCCAGACCTACCCCGTGGCTGGGGCGGACGAAACCACGCCCTCCAAGGCGGAATATTTCACCTGGATGAGCCACACCAACGAAGGACCCAGCGAGGCTCAGACCTACGCCGAACTCGATTTCTTCCAATGGCTGTACGACACCTACGGGATGCAACTGGACATCTTTGCCTTCGATGCCGGAATGCTGGACGGCCGTCATTTCTACGGTTCGACCCGCTCCGAGCGCTTCCATAACCAGTATCCGCACGGCCTGGGCCCCATCCGCGACAAGGCTGCGGGATTCGGAGCCAGCCTCGGTGTATGGGGCGGCCCGGACGGCTTTGGCGAAACTGAAGCGGAGGCTGCCGAGAGGATGGACATGGTGTGGGAATTTGTCCGCGACTACAATCTCGGACTGTTCAAAATGGACGGCGTCTGCGGCCAGCTGCGCCCCTCCAAATACGACTATTTTGAGCAGATGATGGCAAAGGTGCGCGAAATCCGTCCCGATTTCGTGTTGCTGAACCACCGCCTCAAACTCGGCCCAGGTACCAAATATTCCACGACCTACCTGCTGGGCGGCGACGAGACTTACATCGACGTCTTTATGACAAATACGATGACAGCGCCGCACCACCGCGGCCAGGCGATAGCCCGCAAGGCGCCTGAGAACCTCACCCGCCTGACCGAGGACCACGGCGTGTGCCTGAGTTCCTGCCTCGATTACTGGGAGGACGACCTGATATTGCAGGCATTCGGCCGCGAGTTGATAATGGCGCCGCAGATTTACGCCAACCCCTGGCTGCTGCGCGACGACGAATACCCGATGCTGGCCTTCATCTACAATCTACACCGCCAGTACCGCGATATCCTTGTAAATGCAAAGCGCCTGCCGGAGGGGCAGTACGGCCCGGAGGCGCTCAGCCGCGGCGACGGCGCCACCCGCTTCCTGACGCTTCGCAACCTGACCTGGGAGCCGGTAAAATATACTGTAAACCTTGGCGAAGAAACCGGTCTGGACCCTGCGAAGAAGGTCAAGGTGCGCCAGTATCATCCTTATATCTACGACCTTGGCAGCTACTCATACGGCAAGTCGATAGAAGTTGAGGTGCTGCCGTTCCGCGCCGCCCTCATCAAGCTCACCACAGTTCCGGAACAGGACAAAGTGGCCATCAGCGGCATTCCGTACCAGATTGTCAACGACAAGACTGGCGATGAGATAACCGTCAAATTGCTGGGCATGCCCGGCCAGAGCTACAATGCAAAGGTAGAGAAGGGAATGTTCAAAAAGGCGACGCTCGATGGTAAATGGGCAGACGCCCTGGCAAAAGGCCGCGCCATGAAGATCAAATTTCCCGGTGAGCGACTAAAGCAGCCGTACCACCGCAAACTGGCTGAACTGCAGCCCACCGAATATCCCCGCGAAGGGCAGTGCATCTACGATGCGATGACCTACGCCGCCGACAATAATGCGCTGGAACTCCGCTCGCTGGAGCGCTCCGGCCCCACCGCGATACCGCAGGTGCAGGCGGCCCGCGACGCCCTTTTCTGTCAGCGCTCGTTTACAATCCGCGACTGCTGGGACCGCTTTATGTTTGACGACGATTCCAACACCTCCTTCTCCGTAGCCATCCGCGACGAATTCTTCAAGCCTTTTACCACCGCCCTCAACTTGGATTTGGGAGAAATCACGACTCTGGACAAACTGGTAATCGAAACCTACGACGAGTTCTCGCTGCAGCCGTATTACATAGAGGAGGGCGCTACCGCTTACATCTCCAAGGACTTGAAAAGCTGGAAGACCGTCACTTTCCTGAGCGACACCAAGATGGAAGTTGACCTGAGCGGCGCCGGCGAATTCCGCTATTTCCACCTCGATTTCACCCCGCTGCGAATCACGGAAATCAGCGGCTGGCGCGACGGCAAGAAGGTGGACCGCACTGCCTGGCATGCCACCAACCTCTTCCCGACCTACTGGATGAAGAAAGGGGAATTCGGAGACGACTGGAAGGGCTACTGCTTCACAAAGGAAATTACCCTTGACGAAATTCCGCAGGGTGCATATCTGTGCATCGCAATAGACGGCGAATTCCCCCGCGAAGGCGCCTGGGCGGCCCTCAAGATAGACGGCGAGTGGCACGGCTGTCCCGACAGGGCTCCCTCGTACACCTGCAATCCCTGGGGCTGGCAGGTATGGCTGAACGACACTAAGGGCAACTACACCTACTACTATCCGCTGACGCCCGATATGCTTGGCAAAACCATAGAGGTGTGGGCAGTATCGGCCACCTCAAAAGAGGTCAAACCCACCGTGTGGATGTCGACCTATCCGATACCGTTTGAAAGTAAAGAATTGAAACTGCGTTAATCGAACGCCAGCGAGGTGTAGCGGCGCAGGTAGAACTGGTCTATGGTGCCGGTGCCCTTGCGGGTTACGAGGAATCGTACGATTTCTGCGACCTCTTCCGGCTGCAGCAGTTCTTCGGCCTTGATGTCGGGCCGCATCTTGCGGACCATGTCGGTGGCCACGCCGCCGGGCGAAATCAGATGCACGCGGATGCCGAACGGCTGAACCTCCTTGGCCAGTACCTTGGTAAATCCGGTTAGGGCGTGCTTGCTGGAAGAATAAACCGACTGGTTGATATATCCCTTGAACCCCACCACAGAAGCTATGTTTATGATGATGGGCTTGGACGACTGTTTCAGATAGGGCAGGGCCTCGCGGCAGATGAAGAACGGCGCCTTGGCATTGACGGCGAAGATGGCGTCCCACTGCGCGGGCGACACCTCGGCAAAACTGCCCAGCTGTGCCAGGCCGGCGCAATTGACCAGCAGGTCCAGCCCGCCGAACTCGGCCACCGTTTCGGAAACGATAAGCGGATAGGACTCCACCGAAGAAAGATCGGCCATTACTGGCTTTACGCGGACGGCAAATTCGGAGGCAATCTCCTCCGCAATCCGCTTCAGATCATCTTCAGAGCGCGCTACCAGCGCCAGGTTGTAGCCGACATCGGCCAGTTCGCGGGCAATCGCAAGACCGATGCCGCGGGAGGCGCCGGTCACCAGCGCCGTCATCTTGCAAGCATCTGCCATAAACCTAGCCCTCCAATATCTGGCCGGCGGCGTTCTTGGTGTCGACCTTCTCTATGATGCGCTCCAAAATACCATTCTCGCTAAAGATGAAAGTGCGGCGCAGCGTGCCCATGGTGCTCTTGCCGTACATCTTTTTTTCTCCCCACGCCCCGAAATCCTGCAGCATCTGAAGCGATGTGTCGGCCAGCAGGCGGAACGGCAGAGAGTATTTTGCGCGGAAGCCGGTGTGGCTCTTGGCGCTGTCCTTGCTCACGCCTACCACATTGTAGCCGGCAGCGGTCAGCTCGGCATAATTGTCGCGGAAACTGCAGGCCTCTGCGGTGCAGCCGGACGTATTGTCCTTAGGGTAGAAATAGATAATGGTCTTGCGCCCCTTGCCAATGAAGTCGGCGCTGCTTACCATATTCCCGTCCTGGTCCATGACCTCGAAGGCGGGCATTTTGTCTCCGATTTTAAGCATAATGGAATATTTAGTTTGAATCAAAGATAATCCATTTTGAAGGTTATTGCAAAAGAGGTATATTTGGAATATGAAAAACCACTAACGCTTATGACTAATATTTCAAGACGCAAATTCATCCAGGTCGGCGCGGTAAGTGCTGCCGGCGCCATTGCGGCCACCAGCGGCCTGAGTGCAATGGAAGCAATGGACCCCAGAAAGAAGAAAACAGTGAACCAGCCCGCTCCCAAGCCCGAGAAGGTGCGCATGGCTGCCATCGGCATCGCCAACCGCGGCCGGCAGATCATCCAGGAGTTCGACAATACCGGACTGTGCGAGTTCGTGGCCCTTTGCGATGTCGATCCAAAGAGTGTGGAGAGCCAGCAGACCATAGCTGAGCATCCTGGCGCCAAGGTATTCACCGACTTCCGCAAGCTGTTCGACGAATATGGTAAGGAGTTCGACGCCGTGTGCATCGCAATTCCTGACTTCTCGCACTTCCCCGTAACCATGCTGGCCCTCAACCAGGGTAAACACGTATATGTAGAGAAGCCGATGGCCCGCACTTTCTACGAGTGCCAGCTGATGATGGACAGCGCCCGCCGTCATCCCAACCTGGTGACGCAGGTCGGCAACCAGGGCCATTCAGATGCCAATTACTGGCAGTTCAAGACATGGGTGGAGGCCGGCATCATCAAGGATGTATACCGCATCGATGCCTTCTTCAACGCCTGGCGCCGCTGGTATCCGTACGACCCCAACATAGACCACTATCCCGAGGCAATGCCCGTTCCCGACGGCATGGACTGGAATGTATGGAACACCACCGCACAGTTCCACGACTACAACGACAGGTACCATCCCGGCAACTGGCGCGGCTGGTATGACTTTGGACTGGGTGCCCTCGGCGACTGGGGAGCGCATATCATAGACACCTGCCACGAGTTCCTGCAGCTGGGTCTCCCGTACGAGATAGATCCGCTCAAGATCACCGACTACAACGATTATTTCTTCCCCAAGGAGACCACCCTCCGCTTCAAGTTCGCCTCCCGCGGCGACATGCCGCCGGTAGACCTTACCTGGTACGACGGCGAGAAGAACTTCCCGCCGCTGCCTGAGGGCTACGGCAAGCGCGATGTAAACCAGGACGATGTGCCGGCATCGGGTCAGAACGTGCCCGGCCAGGATTCATCGCTCAGCCCCGGCAAGGTCATCTACAGCAAGAATCTCACCTTCCGCGGAGGTACCCACGGCGCCACCCTGAACATCATACCACCAGAAGTTGCAAAGGAGATGGAAGGCAAACTGCCCGAGGTTCCGCCGGCTCCGTCCAACCACTACGCCAACTTCCTGAACGCCTGCATGGGCAAGGAAAAGACCCACAGCCCGTTCGAGATATTCGGCCCCATGTGCCAGACCTTCTGCCTGGGTATCATCGCCATCCGCACCCAGCGAAAGATTACGTTCGACCGTGTAACCAACACCATCTTCAACGATCCTTTCGCAAACAGCCTGCTCACCGACCGTCCGCCTCGCAAGGGTTGGGAAGAGTACTATAAAATGTAAGGCATCATGAAAAGACTGATACTGATTATCGCCGTTTTGGCGATGACAGCCCCTTCTTGCTGCCGGAAAGCCAAAACCGATGTGGTTGCCGATGCCCTGGCCATCGAAACCGCGGCCGACAATACCCTCTCGGCTGCCGAAGAGGCCGCCGGGTGGCAGCTGCTGTTCGACGGCAAAACCACCGACGGCTGGCAAAGCGCCAAGCCCGTCAATATGGGCAAGTTCCCCGAAGGTGGATGGGGCATCACCGACGATGGTCTGCTGTATGTATTCGCCGGTGACGGCGCAGAAAGTGCCAACGGCGGCGACATCATCACCACCCGCAAATACCGCAACTTCATTCTCAAGGTCGATTTCAAGATGACCGAGGGTGCCAACAGCGGCATCAAGTACTTTGTGGACCCGTTCCTGAACACCGGTGCCGGCAGCGCCATCGGATGTGAGTTCCAGATCCTGGACGATGACAACCATCCCGACGCCAAACTTGGCGTGAACGGCAATCGCACCCTGGCATCTTTGTATGATCTGATTCCTTCCAAGCACGCACCTCTGGATGAGAGTGCCAAGTACGGCTGGAACACCGCGATGGTTGTGGTTAACGGCAACCACGTAGAGCACTGGCTGAATGGAGAAAAGGTTGTGGAATACGAGCGTAACAACCAGATGTGGGATGCATTTGTAGACTACAGCAAATACCGCGACTGGCCCGACTTCGGCAACTACGAAGAGGGCTACATCCTGCTTCAGGACCACGGCCATCAGGTATTCTTCAAGAACATCAAGATTAAAGAACTTTAACAAATGAAGCGCGCTGTTTCTGTGGCGGCAAATTGCGGGCTGAAGTTATTGGTGGCTTCAGTCTGCTTTTTGATGGTGGCCGGCTGTTCTCCTAAGGAAGACGGGCAGATAAAAGTCACCGGGGTTGCGGTGGATCCCCCGTCCGTAACCATAACGGAGGGAGAGATGCTCCCGCTCAAGGTCAATGTCACCCCCCAGGATGCCCACTGGCTCTATGCAGAGTGGTCATCTACAGATGAAACGGTGGCGCTGATAAACAAGGCTGGAACCCTCAAGGCCATAAAGGAGGGTTCTGTCACCATTACGGCCACTGTAGACGGAGTGCAGGGCACCTGCAGCGTCACCGTGGTCAAAAACCAGACTCCGGTGAGCGGAATCAGCCTCAGCGCCGAATCGCTGACCATAGGCAAAGGAGCCACAGAGACGCTCACGGCCACCATTGAGCCGGCCGAAGCCGCCAACAAGAACGTGATCTGGAGCAGCTCAGACTCTAAGATTGCAACAGTTGACGGCGGAGTGGTTACCGGCGTGGGTGGCGGCGAGTGCGACATTGTGGCCAGGACAGAAGACGGCGGTTTTGAGGCGGTTTGCCACGTCAAGGTGAGCTCGATTCCCGTGGAGGCGCTGGCATTCTCCAACGGCAGCAGTTTCACTCTGCTGGCCGATGCGGGCGAGACATATACCCTGATTGTGACCTACACCCCCGCCAACACCTCCGACCGCGACTTGGAGTGGAGTTCTTCTGACGCAAGCCTGGCAACGGTAGAAGTTACTGAAGAGGGGCAGGCCATTGTGACTTTCGCCTCCGGCAACACAGGGCCTGTCACCATCACGGCCGGGGCCGGAAACCCTCAGCGCACAGCCTCGCAGCAGTTCTTCGTGCAGGGTGCAGGGCCTCTGGTGAATATGCCCGAGGGAAAATTCTATGCCGGCCGCAAGGCAATCTGGAGCATCAATACAACAGCCTACGGCGAGGCTACCAACGTTAAGTGGGAGGCGTCCGGCAAGAGTCTGACCGGCACGGAAGCATCGTTTGCTCCGATTGAAGGCGGTGAAAACTCGGTTGTCGTTTCTGCCGATTACGCCGGGACGCCAATCCGTTTTGAGGTGAATTATGAAGCCGAGGAGTGGCTGATAAACGAAGCCCTGGACGGGGCCAACCCCCGCAATACCTATCCGGTGTTCAACAAGGAGTGCACCCGCGCCTATTTCATTACCCGCGGTGCCCGTCGCCTCTATGAGATAGATCTTGAGGAGGGCTCGGTTTCTATGATGTTCAATTTGAACGACGGCAAGAACGACAATGGCGGCGACATTGCTGTCAACCCCGTTTCCGGCGATATCTATTGCTCAAATCAGCAGCACATCTTCTGCATTTCGGCATCTGGCCGGCAAAAGTGGGAGATTCCCGTGCCGACTTGTACCTCCGCATCGTCCATCGCCGGCTGCGGTCCCGCGCTTAGCAACGACTGCAGCGTGGTATTCATCCCCGCTGCCGACAAGCGGCTTATTGCCGTGAATGCAGCCAGCGGCGCGGTACTTGACGAATATCCCGTAGAAACCACCCATATACAGATGGCTGTATATGGCAATAACCAGATTGTGCTGGCCAGCAGCAAGAAAGACGGGGTGGAGGGCATCAGATTCCTCTCTTTCGCCGGTGATAAATTCAGTGAAGTAAAAGTTATGGATTGTCCTTCGGGCGATCTTTCAGACATCACATCTCCCGCTATAAACAGCAGCCAGACAAAGTGCTGGTTCACTTGCAACAGAGGTGTTATGGTAGAGGTTGACTTGAATGCCAAAACCGTTGCCAGTGTAAAGGTTGCCGACGGTTATGTCTGGTCGCCCTGCCTTACAGCAGACCAGAATTGGATGTTCTTTGCATCTCAGGACAAGTCTCTGGTAAACCGCAAGGACCCTTCTGCATTCTCCGCTTCCACCGCGGTTGTCTATACCAACGGTAATGACAGCTTCCTGAACTTTACCCACGTGGCCTGCGATACCGAGGGCAACGTCTACTTCTTTGTGAAGGAAGACGGTGCGGGCAACAATGCATTCTATCGCCTGAATGCCTCGCGCGGCTGGCAGCCGGAGGTAATTTCGTCGATTGAGAAGCAAAACAACGACCCTCAGGCATTCTTTAATTTTGGCGGCGGCTACCTGATTGGCGGCGGCGGCCAGAACGTGCGAAACCGTCTGCTGGTGCGTTGCGTAGATGCCGAACGGGCCAGGAGCTGGTCAGGCGCCGGCGGCGATGTGTGTGCTACTAAAAATGCCAATTTGGTTTATGGAAACTAGCAAGCAATTCAGAAGAACATTCCTGGCAGTTGCCGTTGCGTTTGTGTTATCATCCGGTACGGCAAAGGCCCAGTTTATCTGGCAGTCGGCAAGCAACGAAGATTTATACTCCCAGATGCTGTCATATCTGCGCACATTCCAGACAGACCTTGTGGGAGAACCCGTCTACTATATGACTCAGGACTTGATGGTGGAGCTGGTGGCGGCCCACAAGACCAATCCGTACATCTGGATGACGCAGGTGCACAACTTCTGCAACAAACTGGAGGCGATGTATCCGCCTTCGCTCAGCCACCCCAAGGTCTCCAAGAACTATGAAGACAGGTATGACAAGTTGCGCCGGGGCATCAGCCGCCTTCGCGACTTCCCCATGCACGAGGTGACGTACGACCGCGAGACGCCGCCTCCGGCAAGCGGACAGGTCGATGCCTTCACCGCCGCCAACAAACAATGGTTGCAGAACAAACGGGAAGAGTTCTTCCGTTTCCTGCGCGGACCCCGCCCGACCGGCAACGAGCTCCAGGTGGCCAAGCTGTACAGCTCCGGCGTTGTGGCACGCACCAAAGATGCCTGCATCGGCATAGATATCTGCTACGGCGAAGGTCTGTATGACGATCTTTATAAAGAAGAGCTGGCCGATATGCTGGATGTGCTCTATGTGACACACGCCCACGGCGACCATTATGACCTGGAGCTTTTCAGGATGATGATGGCCAAGGGCAAGCCGGTTGTGGGCCCTTCAACAATGGCCCGTCATTTCACCAATGTTGAGGGCGAGAAGCACTTCTGGAGCGAGAGCCAGCTGGAGCCGCAACTTATTGGAGGTGTGGCTTCTACCCAGGCCTATATGTCGGCGCAGGGAGAAGAGCCGTGCCTGCTGTATCTCATTCAGATTGGCGATTGGCGCGTTGTGCATATAGGCGACAACTCCCACCACGAAAACGAGGAGCTGATATATCCGCTGTTCCCTATGGCCGATGTGGTCTTTGCCCCCGTGTTCCAGGGCGTCGTATACTTGTTTACCAGCACTTTGGCAGCGCCCAACCCGGACAATATTGAGCAGGTATACGTGAATATCCACGAAAACGAGTGGCATCACGAGATCCACGGCCGCATCTCCTACGAATATCTTTATAACCATAACGGTGCTTTGAACAATGGCGGCCGGCCGTATCCTTCGGTTGCGATAGTAGACAACGGAGAGCACATAACTCTTTATAAATAAGCCGGATATGAAACCACTATACTTATTTGCAACTATCCTTCTGGCGACCCTTGCCGCCGCCTGCAACGGAGGCGGTGAGGGAGACGGCAAAAAGACAGACCGTCAGATCTGGGCTCACGAAAAGCCCCTGGTGGCTAGGGTCGAGGTCAGCAGCGGAGGCAGTGTGATAGAGACTTACGAATATACCTACGATGAGCAGGGTAGGATACTGACTCTTGTCAAGACCGATAAACTGGCCAGGGAGGTCGTTCTGGATCTGAACTATTCATATCCCGGTGAAAATGAGATGAAGGTGCAGGGAAAGTTCTTCCCCATAGCCACCAACCGCTATATTGATGTGTCCTACAATCCCACCTCCGGCGCATTGTCCTATAAGGGCAGCTGGAGCGGCGCCTGGAGTTACACCACAAGCGTAAACAAGGACGGCGTTGTCACATCCACCGAATGCCAGTCCGATTTTGCCGCCAAAGAGGGTTATTACACCTCCAAGATGAATTATAGCGAGGTATATACCATTTCCGAAGGCACTGCTACAGAGTCGGTAATAGGAACCGAGATCAGCGCACAAAGCAGCAAGGCCACCAGAACGTCCAATGTGTCTGCCCTGAAAACCACATACACTCCCGGCGGCCAGGACGACCGGCAGAATTTTGCGGCATATCTTATGCCCGACAATTTTCCCGTATGGATTGCCGCCGGATTTCCCGGCAATAAAAAGCTGATCACCGGCATCAGCGCCTCTACCGGCACCATTCCGGCTCCAGAAACCACGGCAATAGAGTATTCTTTCAATGCCGCTGGCGATATCGACACCGCCGTCCGCACTGACTCCAATGCCGGAACACCATATTTGACGCGCACGTATAAGTTTATATATCAGTAGTATCTATGAAGTGTCTACTACAACTGATTGCATCTGCAGCCCTGCTTTCGGCTCTGGCCTGCTGCCACAAGGCGCCAGCGGTGACCGAATACTGGGGCGGCGTGGGCGAAAAGCAGATGCCCGACGAAGAGCCTGTCTCGCCATCGGTGCCCGATTCCAATCCCGATGCGGTGGCCTATGCCGATTTGCACGATCCGGTGCATAACGCAGGGCAATTCTTCATTCCGGAAGACAACCTTCAGCCGGAGGTTTTCTGGTATATGAAGTATACCGACTATGCCCACAAGGAGATTCCCAACAGCGACGGCGGTCCCGACACCGGACTTCAGAACTTTTTGCTGATGCAGTCCATTGCCGGCCTGGTGAACCGGGCCTGTGCGCAGGGCAAGACCAATGTTGGCGTGTGGATAGAACAGGGCGGCACCGGTTATGATATGGAGCGTGTGGATTTCGGCCATCAGATAAGCAGTCATCAGAGTGCCGTGGATCTGGCCACCAAAACATATGGCAAGATTGACGGCCACGATGTCACCGTGCGCGACCTTTTTGAAGGTTATGTCCTTACCGACCTGATGAATAATCCCGAAAGCGGCATTGCCGCCGCAGTGGCCAGCCACGTCTACAATTCCATAATTGTGGATGTTCGCGACGAGGCGTTCTTCATCCGCAACGGCTACACCAAAAAGTGCGACTGCACTCGGATGACCACGGCCCAGGCGTGGGAACAGTTCAAGGACAAGTGCAACAATGAGGCTCTGGTTATGATGCCGGTGACCACTGGCGAGATGCGCGAATATGTGATTCAGCACGGCCTGTTCCTGTTCAATCTGAATAAGAAGTACAGCACATCTTCCGGTGGCCAGAACCTTGCGCTGCTGGAAGAAATACTGGAATGGCTCAAGCCCCACAGCCAGGTCATAGGCTGGGAGCAAGGTGTCGGCGAGCACATCTTCGTGGAGCCTGTTTCCAGGCACGGCCATATGATGCTGGCATCTGACTGGACCTACAATATGGGGGCGATGTCGCGTCACTACAGCGACCGCCAGAGCAACACCATGGTCAAAAGCATCAATCCTCGCACTATTGACTATGACAAAAAAGCCAACTATCTGGGCTTTTTCCTTACCGACGGCGACAACTACCAGTGGATTATAACAGACAGTTTTGTGAGCGATTATTATTCGCTGCTTTCTGCCAAAAACGTCAATCTGGCTTTTGAAATGGGATGCCAGTCGCTTACCCAGATAGCCCCGACCCGGTTCAGCTATCTGATAGAACGTCAGCCGTCGCCGGGATGCACCATTATGGAGACTTTCGGCGGCGGATATTATTACATCGATGAGTTCTGCACCAAGGGCCTTTCGGCCACCGACCGCGAGGCCGGGCTCAAGCTGGTGGCAGAGCGCACCGCCGCCCATATGCGCCAGCACGGCATCAAGATTCTGCACGTGATGGCAGGCGACTTTACTTCTGCCAATGCCCGACAGATGCTGCAGGCGTTTGTGGATGCCAACGACCAGTTGGAGGGCATCACTGCCGTGAAACGTGACCCTTATGACGGGGATCACGGCAAAGTATACTGGTTCACCAACAAGAAAGGCTACGACATCCCCTGCGTGACCGCCAGCTATAAGATGTGGGCAGGCTTCAACACGCCGGAATCAATGGCCAGAACCATCCAGAAAGAGAACCAGACAAGCCAGTCTTTCAACACGGTTGTAGTGCACGCCTGGAGCACCTGGGGCGGCCTAAGGGCCTCCGATGCTGTGCAGCAGTGCGTCACAAACCTCCCCGAGAATTTTGTGTGCGTCTCTATGCAGGAGCTCATTTGGCGCCTGCGCTATCAGGAGCGCAAAGAACAGACTCTGGAATATCTCAAATCCATCAAGTAAGTGCCGCCTATGAAAAAACATCTTTCATTTTTTATCGCCCTGGCGCTTCTGGTGTTTACCGCCTCGTGTGTCAGGGAGTCGCAGCGTGGCTATTGGGACGACAGCAGTGTCGGCTCTTCTACCGTAAGCGGCACTGTGACAGACTCTTTTGGCGCTTTGCTGGAGGATGTCGAGATATACTTCAGGGGAACAAATATGGAGCGGGAGTTGCGCTATGTGACCTTCTCTGACTGGGACGGCACATTCCGCATAGAGAATATCCCTTCCAACGCCCGCTATGTCACCTTTTCGCTGCCAGGGTATGCTACCGTGGCTTATACGATTGACCCCGGCCGTTTTGCCGGCGGAGAGGAGATTGTGCTCAATCCCGTACTGGAATATTCCAATGCCGTGATCCGCGGCCAGGTGCTTGGTGCGGTGGACAGCCAGCCGCTTAGTGGCGTCAGGGTGGACTGCGGCCTTCAGGTGGCCACTACCGATGCCGCCGGTTGGTTCGAGATAACCTCGCTGCCGCTTAAAGACTACACTCTTACCTATACCATAGCCGATGGCTCTGCCTACAAGCGAGAGATTGCTATGAGCGACTTTGTGGACAGTGTGGCAGAAATGCCCGTTGTGCGGCTGGGCGGCGGTGAAGTTCTTCCGGGAATGAAGTGGCAGGAATTGGCCGATGCACCGCTCTGGTTTGCCAATAACTACCACGGCTCCACAGGCTTTAGCGGCATCAACGACTGGTCGGTGGGCTATATGTCGGCCTTCAGCTGGTATGGAGATTTCCGCTATGAGGCGGAGGGGTGCGCGCTGGTCAATGTCTATGAAGGCTACGACAATCCTGATCCCGATGAGTTCATCTGCTATACCTACGGCCGCAAGAAGATAGAAGAAGGGAACAAGATATTCAATGTGAATATGCGTACCCATTACGCCACTGCCTCCAACCCGGCTGTTTTCGGCGTCAAGGTGCTCAATCTCACCGACGGGGCTACTGCGGCCGAAGACATTGCCCGCTATACCTATGCCAGCAGCGACTATTCGTCATTTGCCTTTGACCTGAGCCGATATGTGGGCAAGGAGGTGGTCATCGCCCTCGGTATCTACTGGACGGAGTATGATTTCCACCAGGTGTCCCGCCGGTTCTGTTTTGCACCTACGGCTGTAAGGGGCGACGATGCACTTCCCGGAACCCCGGTTTCGGGCGCTGAGTGGCGCGGCTTCACTCGCGAGAACCTGACCTCTATGATGACCAATGCAGGCACTGTGTTTTCCGGCAGCAATTTTACGCTGAACTCCACCGATGGCGACCACGGCGCACGCAGGGTCCACAATCCCGGCGGCGAGCAGGGCTTCAGCCTGTGGGCCGGCACCAACCATCTGACCAACAGCTGGGCGCTGCAGTATATCAGCAGGGAGGTTGAGCCTGTCAACGAGCAGGGCTACACCCTCAAGACCCGCAGCGGAGCCGACAGTGACTATTACACGCCCGAATCGTATATCTACAGCCGGTTCAATATCTCCGATGACAACGATATGCTGCACCTCTATGTCAGGACTTTCTCCAGCGCCAACCCCACGGTGTTCAAAGTCACCGCGGTACCGCTTCAAACCTGCAAGGCTGCGGCGCTAACACCCATTAGTAACACCGCTGCCACCGCAGTTTCCGCACCCGGCGGCTGTTGGAGTTTTGTCCACGAAAAAGGCAACGGTAATCCTGCCGATTATGCCGAATTTGTGTATGATCTCTCCGAATACAACGGTCAGGACATTGTCCTGGCAATAGGTGTCCACAAGGGCAACACCCGCAGCGGAGAGCAAAAGTTGTGTATCTGCAAAATTGAAATGGATTAGTTATGAAAAGATTTATCCATATCATATTGGCCGTATTGCTGCTGACCGAGGGCGGCGCGGCGTTTGCTCAGGCACAGATCACCGTAAAGGGTAGGGTAATTGATTCCCAGGGCGACCCTGTAGTGGGTGCGGGAGTGGTGGACAAGGCTTCCGGAAACGGCGCCGTGACCGACCTTGACGGTCAGTATACAATCAAGGTTCCTTCCAATGCTTCCCTGGAATTTTCCTGCGTGGGAATGGCCACGAAAGTGGTCCCGGTTGAAGGGCGGTCTGTAATAGACATAGCGCTTAGTTCCGACAGCAACTTTCTTGAGACTTCGGTTGTGGTGGGCTACGGTGCCCAGAAGAAAGGCTCCATCACAGGCGCCGTGGTGGCTGTGGGCGGCGAGGAGATGATCCGAACCAAGACGGAGAATCCGCAGAATATGCTCACCGGCCGCGTTTCGGGTGTCCGTGTATGGCAAAAGACGGCCGAGCCTGGCCAGTATTCGGCTTCTATGGATATCCGCGGTATGGGCGCTCCGCTGGTGGTTATAGACGGCGTGCCGCGCGATATGAGCGATTTCCAGCGCCTGTCGCCTTCCGACATAGAGAATGTATCCGTTTTGAAAGATGCCGCGGCGGCCATATACGGCCTGCGCGGCGGTAACGGCGTGATACTGGTCACCACCACGGCCGGCAAGGCAGGGGAGACCAAGGTCAACTACAACGGCAATTACACCATCCAGACGCCCGCCAGCCTG
>JAEEGH010005441.1_pt1 | contig 31958 bp, 32 predicted proteins | sample 9134181 | NCBI WGS metagenome assembly JAEEGH01 (sample SAMN16246544, study PRJNA631951) | gut metagenome | biome: gut microbiome; feature: rumen; material: DP-attached | host: Bos | place: Iran: Karaj | collected 2018-10
AGCATGATTTCGGGCCGTACGCCAACGAAAAGGGCGAGCTGCCGGTCTGTTTCATCGCCAGCAACCACACCACGGGCGGCAATTCCGGCAGTCCGGTCATCGATGCTGACGGCAACCTCATTGGTATCAATTTCGACCGTGTGTGGCAGGGCACTATGAGCGACATCAACTATGACGTGAACCGCTGCCGCAACATCTCCTTGGACGTGCGCTATTTCCTCTTCATCGTTGACAAGTTCGCCGGCGCGCAGAACATCATCGATGAGCTGGACATTCGGTAATGCCGGCATCGAAACCAAAGCCGGCATCTCCGACGTGAAGTTCGTGAAGGGGGAGTGATTTTGCTTCGTGTGCCAAAGGCACACACTCCTAGTAACCCCACTCAAACGAAGTGCAGAGTGGGGTATGGAATGCGCTGGGCGAACAAGTGTCTAGGAGAGACGCCACATAATTTGAATATTCGCAATATAACTGCGGATATTCAAGAAAAATCGCAACAAGATTGCCTTTTGAGATGGGAGAATAGTCCTGGTACAAAAAAATCTATTCGTTTTTTTTGCGTAAATACGCATTTTTTACGACTGCAAAAATACATCATTTTCTTGAATTGCAATAAAAGGTTTTCATTTTTCATTTTTCAATTCTCAATTTATTCGTATCTTTGCACCCACATCTTCCACCCTATAAAATCCCACCCATTATGAAACACCGCATTACCCCCTTCCTTGCATTCGTATTGTTGATTGCGACAGCCACCGCCCAGGGCGAGTGGAAATGGGCGCACTACTGGACCGGCGGTGACGGTCTTTCGTACGGAAATTTTTATAACAAAATAACCAACACCGCTTTCGATGAAGAGGGCAACATCTACGTGTATGGTACAATGGGAGGAAGCGCTGTCTTTGACGGGACTTCTTTACGGTTCACTACCAATGCCGAGGTGCTATACCGCAATGATTGTGCTATTCTTCTTGCTAAATTCGACACTTTGGGCAATATGCTCTGGTACAAAGTTGTGAAAAATAGTGGATCATGTTCGGTCGCACGTTGGATGGAGATTCGTGACAATGTTTGTTTTATATCTGGAGATACGGAACTTGAGTATTGTGATGCACCAAGTTTGATGTATGATGTCTGGCTTTACTATTTGGACACATTGATACAAGGTTGGCAGGTTCGCGATATACCTGTCGAAGAAAGAAAACCTCCTTTTCAAACAGGAAGATGGAGTTTCTTCACTACATTAGATTTGGATGGAAATGTTTTGGATAACCATTTTGTCAAGACCCTTTCGCGTGAACAAGTTGGTTCAGCCCGAATTGAGGGGACCTTGTGTGAAAATGCCGGAACAATTCCAAATCCAGTTCATATTGACAGGCAAGGTGGCGTGTATGTTTATACGCCAATCCAGTACAAGGGATTGGAAAACGATCCATTTACCATCATAGTGGATAGTGATACCGGCAAAACATATAATTTGTATTTGCCGGGAAACACGGATTGCACTAATCCCAACGCTTTCATTAACAATGCGATGTTGTATAAGTTTTCATCCGAAGGGGAGTTGCTGTTTGCCAAGACAATAGTTGAAAGCACGGACGGAATTTTCAGTACAGGAGATAGTATCAATCGTCAATTTTATACCTACTTCAAGGGTTTGTCATTTGATGAGAATGACAATATGTACGTGACAGGATATGTAAGATTGGGCCAGTACTTAAACGGACAAGGAGGTGAACTGCACAACTATCCCGTGCATATATGGTGGGACAGTACTCATTGTCTAACAATAAATGATATTTCTTCTGCTCGCTATGGCAATTTCATCATCAAGTATGATACAAGCGGAAATATTGTTTGGTGTAATCAGGTATTTACCGAAGGAACGCAGGTAACAGATGGATTTGCTGAAGCCGAATGGTTCAATAATATCGTTTACGGTGGCAACGTATATGTGGTGGGTTCTGCAGGGTATGATAGAAATAACGGTGCTGCTGTCTATTTTGACAATGTGGACAATCCGCTAAATTGTTTTTTGGAAGAACCAACAAATATTAGCTTTTTTGTCAAATTTGATGCCATGACCGGGCAATATTTGAATCAGGGTGTAGTTCCTGCTGCCAATGCCTTCCCTGGCAATACACCTGCTGTCTTGAACAATCGTGTTTTCACCATTTCCCGTTGCAATTCCAATACTGAATATTGGTTGGTGATGTGGTCCGATGATGGCATATTTATTAAAGCAGACACAATCAATAGTAGTAATTCCGTTCAAATCAATAAATCATACGGACTTTGTATAAACGAGGATGGATATATTCTGGCCTCGCTATTGTCCACTTCACCAGTGACTTTTGACAATAACATTTCTGTTAATTGTTCAACAGAACACTCCAATGCTGTTTTTGCATTGTACCACGATCCACGGTTTGCCCAGCCTTTCGTTCCCGACGACACGGTGGGCATTGACGACTATTACCGGAACCGCGAAAGCGACATCTATCTCTACCCCAACCCCACCCACGGCACCACCACCGTGTGCGGCTACATGTACGGGTACCAGAACATCGAACTGTACGATCTGCAGGGACGGAAATTGGGGAATCTGGTGGAGAATGGTTCACAAATACCCACATTGGATTTGACGCCCTATCCCGCCGGCACCTACCTTGTGAAAATCAATTTCGCCCGCGGCGTCAGCGTGACGCGGAAGGTGGTGAAGGGGGAGTAGGAGCGGGGGATTCATAGCGCTACCACGTTTTGGGCGATGGTGCAGGGCAATATGGAGTAAAAATCCCTCATTGAGGGAGAAATTTTAAACAAAATAGCACTCATTGGGGGATTTTTTGTATTTTTGCCAAAATTTTTAGAACAATGGTTGAGCAATCGTTATATCATCTGATGGAGGAGCTTCTCCGATTGGTTCCCAAGGATTTTCACCGTTATAATTATGATGAGATAGACTGGGGTGGTCGTCTGACAGGAATTGTAGGGCCGCGAGGGGTCGGAAAATCCACAATGCTGTTACAGTACGTCTATGAGAACCGTGAAAAGGGGCATTACCTGTACGTATCCGCCGACTACGCCTACTTCAGTGCGCACACTCTCATTGATTTGGCGGATGAATTTGTGAAAGATGGCGGCACCCACCTCTTCATTGACGAGGTCCACAAATACGATGGCTGGTCAAGGGAGCTGAAACAGATTTACGACACCCACCCTGACCTGACTGTGACTTTCACAGGCTCTTCGGTTTTGGATATCACGAAAGGAGAGGCGGATTTGAGCCGACGTGTGGTGATGGAGCATTTGCAGGGACTCTCTTTCCGCGAATATCTGGAGCTGTTTCACGGAATCAAAGCCAATACATTTTCGCTCGATGATATCTTGAACCATCGAGTGATGATTGCGGATCTGCCGCATCCGCTTTCCTATTTCCGGTCATACCTGAGTGAGGGTTACTACCCGTTTGCAAAGGATGGACATTTTTCCCGAAGGATGCTTCAAGTAGTCAACCAAACAGTTGAAGTTGACATCCCGCAATTTGCTGACATGAAGGCAACTACGGCACGAAAACTAAAGCAGTTGCTGGTCATTGTGTCGTCGCTGGCGCCTGTGAAGCCCAATGCAGAGCATCTGGCCAGAGAAATTGGCATCAGCAAGAACAACGTGCCGGAGTACCTCCTTTTATTGGAAAAGGCGGGGATGCTGGGACAGTTGCGTGACGACACCAAAGGGTTGGTCGCCTTAGGGAAGGTCAATAAAATATATGTGGACAATCCAAGTCTGATGACCGTTTTGGCAGGTGGAAATCCGGAGGTTGGGAATTTGCGGGAAACCTTCTTTTTCAACCAAATGCGAAAGAATTATCCGATTGTCTCTTCTCGGGAGTCGGACTTTAAAATCGGTGAATATACTTTTGAGGTCGGCGGCAAGAAGAAAGGGAAAAAGCAGATTGCGGATATTCCCCACGGAGTTGTTGTACGTGACGACATTGAATATGGCCATGGCAATATCATCCCGCTGTGGCATTTCGGCCTTAGCTATTAGGGTGCCATCACCGCATTCTACCCCACTTTTCCCTTCACGAGGGTTCACATTTCTGCTGTGAAGGGATAAATATTTAATAAATAATTGTATTTTTGCGGCTGATTTTATCCCAGCAGATATCCCACAACGCCACTCCAACACTCCAACAATTCAACACTTCAACAGTTAAACAATTAAACCCTTCACCCCCATGAAAAGACCCCTTATCCCCTTCCTTTTATTGGCATTGTTGTATGTAACCGCCACCGCCCAGGGCGAGTGGAAATGGGCGCACTACTGGAGCGGACAAGACGGTACAACTACCAGTACTAGTTACCACAATTACATTTCTAACTCTGCTTTCGATGACGAGGGCAACTTGTATGTGTACGGTGCCATGGGTGACAACCCCGTAATGGATGGGGAACCTTTCGAGTTTTGTTTAGAGGCAATGTATGGAGGACAGAACAATCCCGCCATTTTGTTGGCCAAGTTTGATACGCTTGGCAATATGCTTTGGTATAAGGTTGTGAAACAAAGTTCTTGTGCAGCAATCCCCCATTGGATGGAGGTAAAAGAAGATCGTGTCTGCATAGCCGGCAGTGCCGGATTCCTTGGAGATGGACTCTCCCAGTGGCTTTACTTTTTGGACACCCTCATCACCAAAGCGCAGATAAATGCACTGCCAATCGAGCAGCACAAACCTCCGTTCAAGACATATAGTCAATGGACGTTCTTTGCACAATTCGATTTTGACGGCAATTTGTTGGGATGTCACTTTGTGGAGGCATTCCCAAGAGATTTTTATCCAGCCAACGCAATGTCATTTCCTTTGTACAATGGAACTGGCATAGCACCATTCCATAAAGATTACGAAGAAAACACCTATTTTTTCGCTCCTATCCAGTATGGAGGGAATGTGGATGATCCCTATACACTTGTGGTTGATGGAGATACCAATAGAACATACAATCTTTTTTTGCCAGGAGGCACTGACAACTTCATGGGTATCAAAAATGCCCTATTCTACAAGTTTACGCCTGACTGGACATTGGATTTTGCACATTTGTTAGTGGATCATACCGACGGTATTGCAACACCACCAGAATTTTCCATTGATACTATTAATCCTGACTTTTACATCAATTTTAAGGGTCTCTCTTTTGACGAGCATGACAATATGTATCTTTCTGGTCAAATAAATCTTGGACTTTATTCCCCTAATTATGGAGGGAATTTGCACAATTATCCAGTACACTTTTGGTGGGATACAAGCAATTATATGATTGTTAATGATATATCCGGTGCAATAATGTCAAATTTTATTGTCAAGTATAATCCAGAAGGACAGGTGATATGGGATAATCAGATAAATACAAGGGCTGCGTTTGACCCTAATAATCCCGAAAGTAGTGCCCGGGCATTTTGGTACGGCAATGTTTTTGACAATAACAGTGTTTACATCGTAGGTGTTGGTGGATATGGTAGTGATGCACTCGTTTATTTTGACGGAGAAGATGATTATCTACAATCAACAATTGGAACAAATAAGGATATTGCTTTTTTCGCCAGGTATGATGCTGTTACAGGAAATTTTCTTAATCAAGGGGTTGTCCCTGGCGTTGAAACCTTATTTGACGGAAAGACAGCTCAACCGTGTGCTATTGGAAACAAAGTGATTGCAATGGTAGCTCAAGAGCCGCAGAATAATTCTTTGGTCGTGTGGGGAAACGACGGCACAATCCTGTACAGAGATGAAATAACCTCTGTGCAGAGAGCACATACCATCTCTGTATGCACCAGTATTGACGGTGTTCTTGTTTCATGTTTGACAGCCCTTTCTCCTGTCACTTTCGGAAACGGAGTTTCTGTGAATTGCTCCACAGAACGGTCCAGTGCTGTTGTCGCATTAAAGCACGACCCTGAACTATTGGTGCCCTACGTGAAGGTGCCGGAGTACACGGGGCCGAAGCCGGAGGTGCGGCTGTGGCCGAATCCCGCCACCGACAGGATCACCATCGAGAGCGAGGATGGCTTCCCCATCAAGTCCGTGGTCGTCACCGATATGCAGGGGCAGCTCATCACCGTGCTGCCGGGCAGCGACGTGCGCCACACCCTCAACATCCACAAGCTCCCCGCCGGCACCTACATCGCCCACATCGAAACCAAAGCCGGCATCTCCGACGTGAAGTTCGTGAAGGGGGAGTGAGATGGATACAAAAAAAGGCACGTTTGATCGTGCCTTTTTTTGTGATAGAATATTGTCAAGTTCTTATCTAACAATCACTTTCTCTACCTTGGTGGCGCCTTGGGCGGTCACTTTCACCATGTAGGTGCCGGGTGCCCAGCCCTGGGTGTGAATCGTGATGTCGCTCTCGCAGTATTGGCCTTCCCAAATGCGCTGGCCAGCCAGATTGAAGACTTCCACGCGGTTGATGTTCTCAGAGGCGATGTTCAGCACATCGGTGGCGGGGTTGGGATAGATGCTGATGAGGATCGACTCGCTCTCTTCCACACTATTGGTTATTGAAACCGTGACATTGAGGATGTTAAGCTGGTTGTTGAGGTCATCGGAATAAACATACAGCTTGCCGGTATGAGGCAGCTGGTTGTCGATGGTGAAGTTGACGATGGCCTGCGCCGAACCATTGGCGGCGATAGTGCCTTGTGCAGTGGGTGCCACGCTCATCCACGGGGTCATGCCAGCACCATGAACATGGCCGGTGATGGCCCAGTTGTAAGTTAAGGATGAACTAGCACCGGCGTTGAGGTGTCCCCAAGCCACGGAGGTTTTGCACCAGTTGCCATACGGGTCGGGCGTGGTCGCATCGTCGCAGCCGACGACGGGACGAGTGTCGGACGCGGCGGTCTCCTCGGTCTGCTCGAAATAGACACCGAACCAGAGGTCGCGGCCGTCGAGCGTGTACGGAGTGTTGAGAGAAACAATGTTTTCGCCTTCAACAGGGGTGAATGCCTGTTCATAGATCACTTCGCCCGGGCCGTCCACGAGGATGCCATTCATATCGTAAATCTGGATTTTGGGGTTGAGCATCAGATCAACGTTCGACAGGGTGACGTGAATGGTGCGCAGTGTCATGCCGATGAGGTTCTGGCTGATGAGGTCGGAAGCGGGGAAGCCGATAGCAGCGGCAACAAAAGTGCTTCCGAACAGGATGCCGTTTTCGCTCACTTCACCGGCGCGGGTGAGCGTGTTCGTCAGCTGTCCAACACTGGGTTCCACATCATAGACGGGCACGATACGGTAGTTGACGGGCGTGCCGCCGGGGTTGCTCAGGTTGAGGGTGTAACTGGTGGTGCCGGGCAGGTTGGGACCGACACTCACATTGATGTCGCCATCGGGTGAAAAGACGAAACTGCCGTCGTTGGCCGCGCTGATTTCTGAGAAGACGAAATCGTCCACATAGTAGGTGCCGCTGCCGTTATCGGGTGCGCCGGCATAGAAGTTGACGGAACCGAGTTGACAGATGCCGCTGGTGTTGTCGGAGGTGTTGCTGAACGTCCAGGTAATCACATCTGTATTGTTCACGGTAAGAGTCGCCGAGTTGTTGTCCAAATCAACATGGATTTTAACGGGGAACCAACTGTTGATCGGAAAACTGAAGTTGGTGTTGCTGCCGTTGATGGTGATGTAGCCAGTGCCACTGTTGTAAAGAAAACTCTCGAAAGCCCACTCAATGCCGGGGTTGTAATAGTGCTGCAGGTTGAAGTAGGCGCCGCTTCCCGAGGAGGGGACATAGTAGTTGAATTCAATGTCGAACACACCGGAAGTCTGGTTGGAAAACCGGTAGATGATGTCGTTAGTCCCTGTGATTTTCAGTGAGTTGCTTGGACTGTTGGCTTGTTCAGTGGAGATGACTGCATCTTCGGAAGTGCCAGGTGCATTGCTCCATGTGGTCCAGTTGGTGTTGTTTTGCGAACACAGTTTCTGTCCGGCGGTGTAGCTGTCGAAGTTGTCGGAAAAGACAATCGTCTGTGCTTGAAGCATCACGCAGGTGAATGCCAAGCAGAAAAGAAATAAAACTTTTTTCATACGCATTATATTTAAGGGGTTAATATTATTGTTGACTTTTTTTCTCGCCCATTCACACACTTTGTGAAGTTGACGGTGCAAAGTTACACATTATTTTCTCATTTCCAATAGTTTTGGTGAAATTTTATTCTCGAAGCGCATAAATCTGCAAAAATCCCATCAGAGATATAACCAACTTTTTCGTATTTTTGCACCACCAAAAAGGCTTAACTTTTATTGATGAATTAATAAGGATAGCTGTGATAAGTTTTGATAAAATCAACCAATTCGACCCCGTCTATCAATTTTTAAATTGGTTCTTTAGGATTGATCATAACTATATCTATTATAAAAAGATACAGGTAATCGGGTATGAGAATGTGCCGCCGAAAGGATATCCCATTTTTGCCATTTCGAACCACACCAATGCCGTGATGGATCCGCTGGCCATGCTCTACCTTTACAAGGATCACCGGCAGCCGGTTTTCATCGCTCGTGGCGACGTTTTCAAAAAAGGGAATTTCATAGCGCGACTGCTGCGTTTCTTGAAAATTCTGCCCACTTTCCGCTCTCGTGACGGCGGCCGCAGCGATATCCGCAGCAATCTCGACACCTTCGACCTCGCCGCCCGCATCCTCGACGAAGGCGGCACTCTTACCATGTTTCCTGAGGCGGGGCACCAGGCCGGCAAGTTCTTCAACACCTTCAAGAAAGGATTTCCCCGTGTGGCCTTCCTCGCTGCCGAAAAGTCTGACTATCAGCTGGATTTCAAAATCCTGCCCATGTACGTCTATTATACCGACTATTTCAATATGCGGGGAACTCAGGTGATGGTGATTGGCGAGCCGTTTGCCATCAGCGAGTTTTACGAACTCTACAAAGCCGAACCCAACAAGGCGTTCCTCCAGATGAACGAGAAGGCCCGCGAGGCAGTGCGTTCCCTCGGCATTGATGTGACCGACCATGAGGCACATTATCCGCAGTATGAGACCCTTTTCAAGGTGTGCCGCTCCACGATTCTCTCCGACCCGCACGCCTTCGACGGTATGGAGCTGCACGGCACCGAGCGCGACCGCAAAGCTGGCATGCCCTACCGGCAGCTGCTGTCGGACAAGAAGTTGGTGGCCGTGCTGGAGCGTCTGCGCGATGAGTTTCCCGACCGTTACGAGCAGCTGATGGCCGACACCGCCGAGTATGCTGCCGGACTGAAGCAGTTGCGCCTCCGCGACTGGGAGCTGGAACGTCCCATCACCAGCGGCAACGTAGTAGGTAAAGGGTTGCTGCTTCTGCTCACCGCTCCCTTCGCGCTGGTGGGTTTCTTGGGCAATATCATTCCGTTTCAGGCGGTTCAATTTCTCAAGCGCAACCTCGAGGATCCGATGTTCCGTTCCACCTTGAACTTCGTGCCCGGCCTCATCTTCTTCCGCTTGTGGTACCTGATTCTGTTCATCCTCGTCATGATTTTCACCAAATGGTGGATTGGTATCCTCGCGGTGGTAGTGGCCTTTTTGACCTTTATTCCTTTTTATGAATGGAAGAAAGCCGCCATCAAATGGCTGAGTATGTGCCGTTTCCGCCGTTATGAGCGCAAGGGAAATGCCTTACTCGCCAAGCTGAAAGATTTGCGTAAAAAGCTGATCGATAGTATTCTATAAGTATGTATTCACAATGAGAGGGTGAAGGGGGGGCTACTCCAAATGTCCAGCCCGGAGCTGCTCTATCGGGAATATTAGGTCCCAGTTACGGCCCCATACCACATTCCCTTCTTCGATGGAAAATGTACGGAACTTCTTTGGATCAAGATACTTGTTGTATTGGGGGTGTGGATGTCGCCTGATAAAGTCACCGATGTCCACAATGGAAGAAAAGCCGTCATTGAAAACCAACTGGATTCGCAGATTGCCCACATCTGTTGCTTCTACTATAAAGAGGCGTCCTTCCATTTTTATAATTTAGTGGTTATATTTGTGCTTTTTACTGGCTGTTTCATTACGAAAAATTTCACCCATTTTTGGATAATGTTTTTACTATATTTTCTAATGAATTCTTCCACAATTCGCTGATCCTTGCTTGATAAAGGTTCCATGCCTGCCTTTTCGCGAATATCAATTCGCTCCAATTCTCCATTCATTAGAATAAGTTCAAAAATACTCTCCTGATCACCGTGTTTTACGTGCACATGAATGGGTTCGTGTTCGTTTGAGTAAAAATAGAAAATCAATCCAAAATATTCAAAAATCTTAGGCATAGGTAGTAGAATTTTAGGGTGCAAAGATACTATTATTTCAGTAAAAAAAGTTTTTTCTACTGAAAAATGTAAAAAAAATTACTCCTCCACCTCCTGCCAGTGCAGATTCTCATCAAGGCGGTAGCTGTTGCCTTGTAGTGTTAGTGCCGACAAAATGATTTCACGCCGACAGAGTCGTTCGGGAAGTTTTATCCAGTAGGAGTGGGATTCGTGATTGATCCTGCATTCTGGCTGGTCGGGGGCGTTGATTTCCACATAGAAAAAGGCATTTTCATCAGTGAGGAGTACCTCACAACTCCAAATGATTATGCTGTCGCGGTAGTTTTGGGAAAAGGCTGCCATAATGTTGTCGTCAACAGGCTGGTCGAAATGCTTGAGTATAGAAAAATTAATATTTGAAATAACGCAACTCTGCCCCTCGTTATCGTATGGCTGGTAAACGAAAGGTTCGCGGGTAGTTAAGTAGCAGGGTGGATATTCACGTTTGAACTCTTCGGTGAGTTCTCTGCACACCTTCAGTTGCCGCTTCAGCACATCCCTGTCCTGATGCCGCACGGCATAGCAGATGCTGTCGGCCATGTCCACTAAACGGGCTGTGCGCCCTCCGTCAGGCGACCATACGGATGCCAAACGTCCGCTTGAATTGAAATAGTAGTTGGTGCCATCCAGGCCAAGTCGCTTTGAAAAAAATGATGCGGTCATGGTGGCGTGTTTGAACAAATCCTCCAGCTGCTGACTCTCTGATTCCATCACTTTCAGAGTGAAAGTGGACACTGTAACTGCCCAAGGGTTGGGCTTGGATAATGCGTGCCAGATGCTTTGGTGTGCATGTTTGTACACAAGTTCATCTTTTTTTACACATAAAGCGTATTCTGCCGTGAAAGAGGGCGCGCAAAGGTAGAATGTTTTATAGGATCCCTCCCCGATGGCGTCACGTTGTTTGTTGGTGTATGAATTTTTATCGGGTGGGAGTAGTTTGTTAAGAATCAATTCATTATAGCCGTCATAACCATAAATGCCATACGATTCCGGGACCAGCAAGTCCTGTGCGAAAGCGCCAGCGGCGGCGAGCAGGAAAAAGATAAGGGCGATTTCCTTCATAATGGGATTGTTTTGATGGGGATTTTTAGTATTCTCCTTCCTCTATTATCGGAGGCACCCGTATGCTTTTGAGGAACTCGTACACGATGCCGTGCTCCAGACCAGCTTTGGTTTTAAAGTCAACATGATTTTGGTTACCCTGTATCCAAAAGTCTAAACTCTTGAGAGGAGAAACGGCATTATCTTCTTGCGTTTCGGTTTCGGATACTCCTGTGCTATTTGGATTTATGAAAGCAATCCAGTACAAAGACGACTGCAGCATGAGATCGACAGGAAGCGTTTCCGGCATTCGTGGATGGCGAATATTGTCGAACATAGTTGAATCGTTGGTGTAGAAGAGGATGCCGTTTTCTGACACAATGTAGGCGTAGTCATCTATGTGACTCCACGATCCCCCTTCTTCATCGTAAACAAAAACATCGTTGCTTTTGGTGATGATGGTGTATTGCTCCCATTCTCCGTTTCGCCCGTGAACAACACTCTTCTTCCCACTTATAGAATCCTCGTAGTATGAATACTCATCATAGCGGTTGCTGTCAATATCGCGATTGTTTTTCTCTACAAAATCCCTTACCAATGAGCCCAAATCCTGATGTTCGTTGGCAGCACCCATGATGAGATAACGCCCTTCAGCATATTCTGCCTTCACATACGGTCCTTGTCTGATGAGAATGGCAGGATCTGAAAATCTCACCGGTTGCAAATAGTCATATAGGTTGGGCTTGGCGGAAGGGCCGAATCTGTCGACTTCTTCCAGTGAACCGACAACAATGCTTTCCGCACCATCCCCCACGTAGGACAGCAGCTTCAACAATACGTCGGGCTGTTTTTTTGTATTGTCAAAAATAAAGGGATTTTTTTGATAATAAGCATAATACACATCGCTTACAATGCTTATTTTGTCTTTCCCTGCTTCAGAATGTGAATATATAGTGACGGGAGTATCCTCATCTTTTAAAATAGTTGTATTCCGTAACGTCCTTGTCCATATTGTTCTGTAGAACATGGACTCATTCAAAGTTTTGTTGGAGAATCCAGAATAGGCTGCAGCGGTTTGGCTTAGCAATGTTTGGCAGATTCCGCTTTCCGTGAAGTGGGTAGGAGTGAGCAATACCTCTGCATCCGACGTGATTTCGGGGAAAAATGCTCTCGAGAACAGTCCGGTCAAATCCACAATGGCGAGATCATTGGTGCACATAACCGAAAGGAAACTTGTCATCAAGGATTCGTTTTTCTGTGTGCCATAGCGGTATTTGATGTGGTTGGGACCGCGTTTGGACTGGAAAGACATGCTTTTTTTGTCCAATTTCGACATCGCTTTTTCAAAATTCTTCTCGTTGTTGAGAGGGATGAGCAGAAAACGGCCATTGACGAAAACGATGGCAGCAGTGAAGTCCACGCCTATCGCATCATCTTTCTTCACACAACTCCTGATGACCTGATAGATGGTGTTTTCAAATGATTTTTGATTTTCAGAAAAAATATCTGAAAAAAGGCTGTCTAACACATGGTCGCGCTCTATGTCGGCGAGGTCAATTTGCTCTGCCAGCAGGTCGGGGTAGAATAGATGGATGGATTGGCAGCTGTCGGGCACATGGTTAAGCACCCTGAGACGAGCGGGTGTTTGTGCGCAAGTGATGCCGATGATAAAGGTCATCCACAGGACAAGAAACAGTTTTCTTTTCATATTGTGGGATTTTGGGGTTAAAGATTCTCTGTGATGGGTTTCACCAGCCGGTCGATGTCACCGGCCCCTACGGTGAGCAGCACCTGCGGGCGGTTTTGTTGCAGATAGGGAACTACTTTCTCCTTGGCAATCAGTACCTTGTGGTCGCAGTGGATCATATCGAGCAGCCACTGCGAGGTGATGCCCGGGATGGGCTTTTCACGGGCCGGGTAGATGTCGAGCAGGATGACACGGTCGGCAAGGGCGAGCACCTCGGCAAACTGCGACCCGAAGTCGCGGGTGCGGGTGTAGAGGTGCGGCTGGAAGATGACCGTCAGCTCCTTGTCGGCATAGAGCTTCTTCACCGCATTCAGGATGGCACGGATCTCTTCGGGATGGTGGGCATAGTCGTCGATGTAGATGAGGTCGTCGCGGCGGATGCGGTAGTCGAAACGGCGCTTGACCCCGCAGAAAGCGGCCATGCGCTCCTGTATCTGAGCGGGTGTCAGACCGATAAGATGTCCGGCGGCCACGGCAGCGGCGGCATTCAGCACATTGTGAGTGCCTGACACTCCGATGGTTACAGGTAACTGCTGCCCGTCGGGCGTGTGCAGGGTGAAATGTGCCTGACAGTCGCCCAGCACGATGTCGGCGATGCGGAATTCACAGTGCTCGCCAGTGCCGTAGATGAGTTTATGGGGATGACTGATCTGGTCGGCCACCTTCTCGTGGATAAGCAGGTGCCCGTCGCGGTCGGTCTGGTCGGCGAAGAGCTGGAACGACTCCACGAGGTGCTGGCGGTCGCCATAGATGTCGAGGTGGTCGGCATCGAGCGAGGTGATGATGGCGAGGGTGGGGAAGAGGGTGAGGAAGGAGCGGTCGAACTCGTCGGCTTCGGCTACTACGGTGTCGTAGTCGGGCGTGAGGATGACGTTGCTGTCAAAGTTCTTGGCCACGCCGCCGATGAAGGCGAGGAGGTGGCGGTAGGGAGCGAGCAGCTGGGCGAGCATGGCGGTAGTGGTGGTCTTGCCGTGGGTGCCGGCTACCGCAAGGGTGGGATGCCCCTGGGCCAGATGCCCCAGTACCTGCGAGCGCTTATAGACGGGCGTGCCATGTTGATGGAAATAAACCAGTTCGGCGTGGGTGGAGGGTACAGCCGGGGTATAAACCACAAAGTCCACCTGCAGCGGAATTGCGCTGACATCTTCCGTATAGTGGATGTGCGCGCCTTCTTCTTCTAGCTTTTGGGTGATGGGAGATGGGGTGAGGTCGTAGCCATAAACCGTGTCGCCGCGCTGCATGAAAAAGCGGGCTAATGCGCTCATTCCAATTCCTCCAATACCAAGAAAATAAAGAGTTTTCGCCATAGTTCTGTCGTTTCTTATCAGGGTGCAAATTTACGATGAAATTTTCAATAATGATAGGATTGACAGATTTGAGAAATTGGAAGATTCAAAATCCAAAATATTCGTATATTTGCAACGTATTTTATTGTTTATTAAAATGAAAAAGATTTTTACAATCGTATGCTTCCTGCTGACAATGACAGTTGTGGTGGCACAGAGCAATAAAACCTTCACGGTGGAGGGCTTTTCCTTCAAAATGATATATGTGGAAGGGGGTACTTTTACGATGGGTTGCACTTCGGAACAGACTGGCTGCGAGAGCGATGAGAAACCTGCCCATGAGGTGACGGTCAGCAATTTTTATATTGGTGAGACCGAGGTGACGCAGCTGTTGTGGCATCTTGTGATGGGGACTGAACCCTCTGCTTTTGGTGGCTGGACAGATGAGTTTGGCGTGGGTTCCATGAATCCGGCCTACAGAGTGAGTTGGGACGACTGCCAGCAATTCTGTGAAAAACTCAACCAAATGTGTCGCAAGCAGTTGCCTGCGGGCTATCACTTTGCACTCCCCACTGAGGCGCAGTGGGAATATGCTGCGCGGGGTGGAAACAAAAGCAAGGGTTATCTGTACAGCGGCAGCAACAATCTCGATGATGTGGCTTGGTACTGGCAGAACAGCGGTGATAATACTTTGAGTGGTGCTGATTCGGATTGGAATTGGGATAAGATTCAGGAGAACCATGGTAAAACGCATCCTGTGAAGCGGAAAGCGCCCAACGAACTGGGATTGTATGACATGAGTGGTAATGTGTGGGAATGGTGTGCTGATATCTATGACGCTCAGTATTATGAATTTACCACCGACAACGACCCGCTGTGGAATCCCTCTTTTGGTGGAACCAATCGCGTGAATCGTGGTGGCAGCTGGATCAACTATGCGAGCCGCAGCCGCGTGTCGGATCGAGAAACCGATTCCGCCGAAACCCGCGATGGCAATCTTGGACTTCGCTTAGTATTAGTGAAATAGAAGGGCTGTTCGGTGCCCAATCGTTCGATGTAAGACTTTAATGGAATATCGCCGTCACGCGGTCGAAGATGCCAGTGGCGTAGGCGATGGCCATGCCGTAGTTAGTGACAGGCACGTCGCTTTGGTGCACCGTCTCCACGCGGTTCCATAGCTGCCGGCGGGTCACCATGCAGCCGCCGCACTGTACGGCGAGGGCGTACTGCGAAAGGTCGTCGGGCAGCGGGTCGAGAGCCGCCACAAAGTCGAATTGCAACTGACATCCCGCGCACTTCTGTAGCAGCTTGGGCAGTTTGTGCCGCCCGATATCCTCGCACGATGAGGTGTGTGTACACGACTCCATGATGAGCACGCGGTCGCCATCATGCAATTGGCTGATATGGGGCGTGTCGTGGAGGTACAGGTCGAAATGCCCTTTCGAGCGGGCCAGCACGATGCTGAAGCTGGTGAGCGGGATGCGCTGGGAAATTTGCGGCGCCACGGTCGCAAATGCCTGACTGTCAGTGATAACGAGTCTGGGTGTATGTTTTTGCAGGAAGTTCGCCAGCTCTTCAGGCTGCAGGGCGATAGCAACGGCATGGTGGTCAAGCAAATCTCGGATGAGCTGTGCCTGCGGGCGTATCAACCGCCCCTCTGGTGCTTCCGAGTCCTGCGGCATCACCAGCACCACCGTGTCGCCCGGCTGCACGATGCCGCCGGTGAGCGACTCTTCCTCCCCTGTACCTTGTGGCAGCAATTCTGTGATCGCGCTGATAAGTTGCTCAATGCCCTCCTTTTGCACCGCGCTGCATTCTACTACGGGCACCCCATAAAGCGCAAGCTGCTCGGCAAAATCGGGCGACAAAGGCTGCCAGTCGCTCTTGTTGTGCGCGATGACAAAGGGAATGCAGGCCGATTTGAACTGCCCGATAAGGTTGACATCTTCGGGCAAAAGGGTGTTGCCACTGATGACTAAGATGGCTAAGTCAATGGTGGAGAGCGTGTTCAACGAACTGCGAACGCGCTGCTGGCCGATGTCGGTGCCGCTGTCGTCAATACCGGCAGTGTCCACCAGCACCACCGGACCAACACCGAGAATCTCGATGGTCTTTTTGACTGGGTCGGTGGTGGTGCCGGCCACCTCCGACACGATGGCAATATCTTGTCCGGCAATGGCGTTGATGAGGGCGCTCTTGCCTTGGTTGCGGCGGCCGAAAATGCCGATGAATGTACGTTGTAGCTGGCTCATAGGTCTAAATAGGTTTGGTACAGCTCCTGCAAAAACGCGCGGGCGTTCCAATATTCGCGCCAGTAGGTGTCGGCATCCTCGATGGTGCAGCGGTACGCATCTTCCTTTTCGATGTTGTAGCTGAACGACCCTTGCGGGGTGATCCAGCCGATGCCGCAGTTGTTGAGGAACGGGACAAATTGCGGGGTGTAAGGATTGAAAATGTTGTTGCACCAGTGATATTCGTCGGTGCTGACTCCCATCTGGTGCAGCAGAGAGAGTGGCAGGTCGATATAGCTGCACAGCTTGTCGATGTGCTGGCCGCGGAATTCCTCCTTCAGGGCGCCACCGAGCCAGAGCATGGGAATGTGCTGGTAACCAGCATCATGATAATTCCACTGTTTGTAGGTCTCGTGACTGTGGTCGGCCACCAGGATGAAAAGGGTGTGGTCGTACCAGCCCTCTTTTTTTGCTTTCTCGAAATATTTTCCCAAAGCCCAGTCGGAATAGCGGGCCGAGTTGAGGTAGGGGAGTTGCTCCACATCCCAGTCTAAGGTGCCGCCGGTGGTGGGCACATCATAGGGCGAGTGCGAACTGGCCGTGAAGAGGGCCGAGAAGAAGGGCTGCTTGCTGCCGTGCAGTTCTTGGAGCTGACGGGCGAGGGTGTGCTCATCGTAGATGGAGAGTTTGCCGTGGGGCGTGCTGCGGGGAAAATCTTTTTCATCCACAATGCGATGAAACTCCATGCCCGTAAGATAGGCTTTCAGGTTGCCGTAGGTGAGGTCGCCGCCGAAATAGAAGGAGGTGCTGTAGCCCTCGCGTTTCAGCGACTTGGCGAGACTGGGCAGCGAATGGTATTTTTCAAAATTGTCGGTGACCGTGTTGACGGGGATGGGCGGAAAACCGCTGATCATAGCCGAGATGCCCTCCTGCGACCTTCTGCCTGACGCATACACCTGCGTAAAGAGCAAACCCTCTTTTTCTAATTCATGAAAATAAGGCGTAATACCTGCGCGTCCACCCAAACTCTCCACCAAGTCAGCCGACCAACTTTCCATAAAAATCAGCACCACATTCGGTCGTTCCTCTTTCAGTACATAGATGCAGGTGTCTTTTTCGGCTGTATATAACTGTTTGACAAGCTGTTTCGCTTTTTGCGAGTCCATGCAGGCATACAAGTTGTGGTCGTTGGCCCTGCCGAAACGGAGGGTGCTCTTCATCAGATGCCACTGCGTGTTGATGGCGGCATCGTTCAAAATCTGGTGCTGCGAGAAATAGGCATTGCTTTGTGAGATGGGAATACCGCTGATTTTTCCACGCATTCCTATAAAAATCAGAAAGATACCTACTGCCAATATACTGCCCGACTGCCAATAGAATTTGAGACGGCTTTCGATGATGGGTTTGGCTAACACTTTGATATAAAGCCAGAAAAGTCCGCCCACCAACGCCGTTCCCGACAGGAAGCCTCCTACCAGTTGGAACCAAGTGGCCGTGCGAAATACCTCAGCAGGCTTTCGCAGATAATACCAGATTTTATAGTTGATTTTCGTACTCCATTCATCATATAAAAATAAATTACCAATGGCAGAAAAAACAATGATAACCAATAAGATAAGCGTGTAGATGTGCAAAGAACGGTCGAGCCATTTCTGCCGAATCATCAGTTGTAAAGTGATGAGGATGAAGGGGATGATGAACATGTACGAGGCCGCCGACAGGTCCAGATGCAGTCCGTGAAGGTAGGTGCTGAAGATGTCGTGCCAGCTCACACCCGGAAGATGCGAACGATAAACCAGCAAAAATACACCGCGTTCCACTGCAAACATGCTGAAAATCAGTAGTAAGTATTGGACGATTCTGCGCAGGTATTTTTTCATCGCCGGTGGATTTACGGGAGCATTACATCAGGATGCTACGGCAGGGCAACGGGCGCAAGACGATGGAAATCCTCGTTCTCCGGTATCGGATAGTACCGCCCGTTATATTCAATGTAATATTGGTTTTGGTGAAAGATGATTTTGATGTTTTGAATTTTTAATCCTTTGATTTTCAAAACATTATTTTTTCTATAATAAGAAATTTTATTCACCGTCGATTCGCTCCATTCCTCTACCTCAAAAGCAGTGATTGGGGCCGTCCCCTCATCGCTTTTCACCGATACGGTGCGCTGTGCCAAGCACTGTTCGTGATACACCTTTTCGGTTCCGTCGGCCTGGTCAAGCGAGAATTCATCGTCCATCAAAATGGAGTCTTCCACGAGGTTGTCTAAGGTGTCTGCTGACGGTACGGGTGAGGCTACGGTCTTAGCTGTCAGCTTCTTGCCAACGTAGGGATTGGCGGGCTCCTCTTCCGCTGGCGCTTCCTCTATCACGGCCGATTCGGAAGCCGGTGGCGATACCAGCAGCTGGATGGGACCGTTCAGCGATTTATCCACAAAATAAAACACCACAGCAAATACCAATCCCGCCATCAACCCGATGGAGAAACCCAGCCAAAACCGGGACTTGCCATGTTTTTTCTCACCGTTTTCCATCTCTTATCGCCATTCGGTTTCGTATTTGATCCAAGAGGCCGACCGGTGAAAATCGGGACGCACCTCATCGCGAATATAATTCTTCAGAAGGGTCACATTGCCCTGCTCATCATACTCATATTCCGTCCAGCCAATCTTCGCTTCATCCTTATCGAACTGTGTCACTCTCACGCACTTATCACCCTCGTACTGGTAGGTGGTACGGCGGTAGGTGTCGAGGTTCTCGTCCTCCTGCTCGGTCATACGTCCATCCACATCGTAGGTGAAGTACGACTTGGCGATCAACTTGCCACCAAAGTTGTAGGTGAGTTCCTTCACGCGGTTGCCCTGTTCGTCGTAGGCGTACACGTAGGTGCGACTGTCGTGCTCCTGCGGCTCCTCACGCAACCGCTGCGCGAGACGGCCGTTCTCATCGTACTCGTCGGTGGTGCGGTACATTACCTTGCCCTCCTCATCGTACTCCACCGTCACAGCCACATGCCCGTTCTCATCATATTCGTACGATTTTTCGGTAAAGTCAAATTCATCCTCATTATACGAATCCTCACGCACCAGCAGTCCCTCTTCATAGACATAAACGGTAGCGTATTCGGGCGAGCCTTCACCATAGAAACAGCTCTTTTTCAATAGTTTGCCCTCTTCGCTATAGGTGAAGACGTTCTGCTGGCACAACTCGCCGCTCTCATCATACTGCGCGGAAGAAACCGGTCGGCCTTGTTCGTCGTACTCGTTCTCCACAGCACTTTCGAGGTCGCCATCGCTGTTGAAATGCTTTTCCGTCAGGATATTACCCTCTTCATTGTAGGTAATTTCAGCTTCGGTATATTCCTGCTCGGTGATATCCTCTTCGCCGAAGCCGGTTCTGAGGAAATCGGTCTTGATGATGCGGGTGGATTTTGGGATGGGCATTTTTTATAAGATTAAAGATGAATGATTTACAGAGACGGACCGGCAGCGATGAGGGCCTTGCCTTGTTCGGTGTCGGAGAAGTTCTCGAAGTTCTTGATGAAGAACGAAGCCAGCTGGTCGGCGCTCTCCTTGTAGGCTTTCTTGTCGGCCCATGCGTTCTCGGGGTTCAACAGACTGTCGTCGAGACCGTTGATGTGCTTCGGAACGAACAGGTTGAACGGTTTCACGAGGGTGGTTTCGCAGTTCACGAGTTCGTTGTTGAGGATGGCCGAGATGATGGTACGGGTATCTTTCAGCGAGAAGCGTTTGCCCACGCCGTAGCCGCCGCCAGTCCAACCGGTGTTCACGAGGTAAGCGGTGGCGTTGTGCTCGGTGAGTTTCTTGGCGAGTTCCTCGGCGTATTTGGTCGGGTGCAGCATCAGGAAGGCTGCGCCGAAGCAGGACGAGAAGGTGGGCTGCGGGGTGACCACGCCGCGCTCGGTGCCGGCCAGCTTGGCGGTGTAGCCGCTCAGGAAGTAGTACATCGTCTGTTCGCGGTTGAGCACGGAGACGGGCGGCAGCACGCCGAAAGCATCGGCCGACAGGAAGATGACCTTGCTGGGGTGGGTGCCGCGGGAGACGGGCTTCACGATGTTGTTGATGTGGTAGATGGGGTAGGAGACGCGGGTGTTCTCGGTCTTGGCGGCGGAGTCGAAATCGATGTTGCCTTCGTCGTCGATGACGAGGTTCTCCAAGAGGGCGTCGCGTTTGATGGCGTTATAGATGTCGGGTTCTTTTTCGGCGCTGAGGTTGATGCACTTGGCGTAGCAGCCGCCCTCGAAGTTGAATACGCCGTTGTCGTCCCAGCCGTGCTCATCGTCGCCGATGAGGGCGCGGTTCGGGTCGGTGGAGAGGGTGGTCTTGCCGGTGCCGGAGAGACCGAAGAAGATGGCGGTGTCGCCGCTCTTGCCTTGGTTGGCGGAGCAGTGCATGGCGGCCATTCCGCGGAGTGGCAGGTAGTAGTTCATCACCGAGAAGATGCCCTTCTTCATCTCGCCGCCGTACCAGGTGCCGCCGATGAGGCCCATGCGTTCGGTGAGGTTGAAGGCCACATACACCTCGCTGTTGAGGCCCTGTTCCTTCCAGTTGGGGTTGGTAGTTTTGCAGCTGTTCAGCACCACGAAGTCGGGGGTGAAGTCCTTGAGTTCCTCCTCGCTGGGACGGATGAACATATTCTTGATGAAGTGGGCCTGCCAGGCCACCTCGGTCACGAAGCGGATTTTGAGGCGGGAGTTCTCGTTGGCGCCTGCGTAGCCGTCCATCACATAGACGGCCTTGCCGCTGAGCTGTTTCTCGCTGAGTTGTTTGAGGTGGTTCCAGATCTCGGGGGTGATGGGATGGTTGTCGGAGCCCTTTTTGCCGGGGGCTGCCCACCACACGTTGTCCTTGGTTTCGTCGTCATACACCACATATTTGTCTTTTGGGGAGCGGCCGGTGAAGATGCCGGTATCGACTGAAAGTGCGCCATTTTTGGTATAAAATGCGCGATCGAAGCCGGTCAGACCAGGTTTGGTTTCGTGCTCATAGAGCTCATCGTATGAAAGGTTGTAGTAAATTTCGGTCGGATTCACGACGCCGATTTCTGCTAATTGTTCGCGGATGTTTTTCATGTATAAAATTGATTTTTAATTAATTACAAAATGAATAGAAAGGTGTTATTTTCTTTGCAAAGGTAAGATAAAATATTGAATAAAAGGCGGGAATAAAAATTTTTTGGTGGGGTGTGGGGTGAGCGGAAAAAAGTTGTATTTTTGCCGCGGAGAGTTGGCAGAGTGGTCGATCGCGGCGGTCTTGAAAACCGTTGACCTTCACGGGTCCGGGGGTTCGAATCCCTCACTCTCCGCATCGCAGCCATCAAAGGAGTGAAGCACAGCTTCACTCCTTTTTTTGATAATCAGCCTCTCCGGCGACAGCTTGCTATCGTAAGGAGGGGCTGATTATCAGAAGATAGTCCTGCGGAGCAGGACTATGATGGCTGCGATGCTAGGCCGCCCGCGGCAGCGAAAGGGATATGCAATCCCTCGATGAGTTAAGAGAGAAGAGTTAAAAGTTAAAAGTGAGAAATTTGTCGTACTTTCGCGGCTCAAGTCCACTACATTATGCCAAAACAAACCCTCTATTTCACCAACCCTGCGGAATTGTCGCTCAGCAACGGGCAGCTGAAAATCCGGCTATCGGACGTAAGTGAGCATTTGCGTCCGATTGAGGACATCCGCATCCTTATTGTTGACCATCATTCGGTGCATCTCACAGTGCCGCTGTTGACCAAACTGTCGGAGAACAACGTCTCTGTGGTTTTTTGCAATGAAAGCCACATCCCTGTATCCATGACGATGGACTTGGATGCGAATTGCCGACAGACGAAGTTCTTCCGTGGCCAGTTGGAGGCTGCTCTGCCAATGAAAAAGCAGATATGGAAGCAGATTGTGGAACATAAAATACGGAATCAGGCGCGACTGCTTGACAAACTGGGGATGGACGGGAGCCGCCTTAAGCCCTATTATTCCAATGTGAGGAGTGGTGACAGCAGCAATAGGGAGGGTGCGGCGGCAAAGGTCTTTTGGCGGCAGCTTTTTGGCAAGGATTTCGTGCGCGACAGGTTTGCCCCGCCGCCTAACAACCTTCTCAACTATGGGTATGCGCTGCTTCGTTCGTTTATGGCTCGGGCGGTGATGGATGCGGGATTGTTGCCGAGCATAGGAGTCTTTCATCGCAACTATTTCAACGCCTTCCCGTTGGTGGACGATGTGATGGAGCCGTACAGGCCGTTTGTGGACGAAAGGGTATTCGCGTTGTTTGCGGAGGGTGTGACAGAAATAGACCGCCGCTGCAAACAGGAATTGTTGGAGGTGTTTTATTCGGTGTTGAATTATGAGATGTTTTCTGAAACGGCGCACTCTTTGGCTGGAATCTATTCGCACACAGGGAATTATATGATTTATCCGATTTTAAAATAGGGAAAGAATATGTGGATATTTGTAACAATGGACTTCGCGCAAACACGACCGGGCAATGCGCAGACACACCGCGAGCGTGTAAAGCGGCTGATCCCCGAGCGGAGTTGTGTGACATTAATTCTGGTAGCCGACAAGCAGTGCGACTATATGTACAACCATTATGGCCGTCGTTCCCGACGAAAAAATGCCCCCCAAATGCCCCAAACAACCGATTTGATTGAATTTTTTTAAAGGAAAATTGAATGCAATAAATTCAAAATAAGCTCGTTATAGGATACAGGTGTGGCAACCGTAAAAAAATAACCCTAATCAACCTTAAATGGTATATTATGAAAAAGTTGGTTTCTCTTCTGCTCGTTTTGTTTGCTTTGGCTTCTGTTTATGCTGCCGAGCCCGATAGCCTGCTGCTCGCAGGGGAATCGGCCAGCGAACCGATTAATAAAGGGAATTGCACATGCAAGGGTATTCCTTTGTATGGACGGGTGAAGGTCATAACATCTTCGGCTGATTTTGATGTGAAAATTATTGAACATTCAGCTGATTTGGATGTTAAAGTCGTTGAACATACAGCTGGAAGATGTGGTGAATGGCAGTTCGTTGAACATGCACCTGATTTCACCATCAGACTTGTAGAACACGCACCTGATTTTGAAATCAGAATGGTAGAACATGCACCAGGTATTCCGTAGTATATTTTCATCATTATTCCACTAAAAAACTATAATCTTCATCACTGTCAAAGGTCAGTTCAAGGGGAAGTGTATTGAGTGAGACAACCGTAAAAAAATGACCCTAATCAACCACTATTAACTCCATAGATAAAGCCCTACGAGAAGCAAACAAGCAGGCACCCGTTGCAGTGATTGTTATAGAATCAGATATTTCAATGGGTAAATTGAGAGATGCAATCAGTGATAGGATTAAAAGAAGTAAAAACATCACCTCAGTAACCCTTGTGCGGAATGGTGCGGATGTTACATACGAAAGGGAAGAGATGCTTTCAAGTAGATTTAAAATACAACTGGAAGACTTCAAGTAGTCTTCCAGAGGCGGGGCGTAAACCCTTTCGGGAGAACACCGCTGCAAAAGTACAATAATTTTTGGAATATAGTGAGACAACCGTAAAAAAATGACCCTAATCAACCTTTGAAAGCGATGAAGACCATACTTTTTCAGTGGAAGATTAATGATTCTTATGGCCATTTATGCCAGGACAACTTGTAACATACTCTATTTTGAAATCAGCACAACTTGTGACAAATTCAACAGAAAAATCAGCACCTCCCGTGACAAATTCCCATTGTCCACACCTTCTTGGACACATATCTACTACTTCTACTCGTAGATCAGCATATGAAGTAACTACTTCTACTTTAAAATCAGCACAACTGGATTTTACTTCAACTTTTCCAAACAGAGGAATATTCTTACAGGTGCAGTTATCCATATCAAAAGTGGGATGTCTTAAAGCATCCCCTGCGAGCAGTAGGCTGTCGGGCTCGGCAGCATAAACAGATGCCACAGCAAACAAAACAAACAGAAGAGAAACCAACTTTTTCATAATATAGTGAGACAACCGTAAAAAAATGACCCTAATCAACCATATAGAAACGATTTAAACAAAGTCCAGCAAATACGCCCCGACACAAGTTTAAACCGTTTCTACGCTGCAAAAGTACAAAAAAATTGAATATACAATAAAATTAAAAAATAATGTTGTATTTTTGCAGCGGGAGTTTAATAATAGAACTATTCAAATCAATGGCTCACCGACGTAATAAACATGTATATCATCAGCCTCAGAGAACAAATCCTGAGGTCATTGCTCGGAAATTGGATAAAATCTCCATTGAGTTGGAGCACCATATAGTGAGACAACCGTAAAAAAATGACCCTAATCAACCTGTATATCTATGCGATAACAAAGAATCTCCCTGAAAACATAGAAACGATTTAAAGTCACTCAGCGCAAATCCGCGCTCCTGGACTCCAAACCGTTTCTACGCTGCAAAAATACAATTTTTTTGAAATATACAATAAATTTAAAAAAATATTGTTGTATTTTTGCAGTGTCAGTTTAATGATAAAACAAGTAACAGTATTTATGGATCCGAAAGAATCTTTGCAAAACACCCAAGAGGCTTATGAAAAGCTAACGAAAGACTATACTCCTTCTCAATATATTAATACTGAATGGGAGATGCAGAATGGCTTTTATAAGCAGTATTCAGTATTTGATGAGAACTGTACAGGGGTTTCAGGAACTGTTAGTGCAACAAAAGTTTTGAAGTCGTATGTATAGTTGGAGCAATTTGCTGAAGGAATCCCAAAAGCGTATTACCACCAAAGATCCCAACGGTGGTGTCACTTATTTAATTGAAGAGAAGGGGAAATACATAAAGAGGCTTTCTGAAATCACAGGGAGAAATACCATTTTGTATTTCTCTGCTTTTATGCACAAGCCAAAGCATCCTGAAATCATTATCAATGACAAGGACATCAATGCCCTAATGGAAAATGTGCATAAACTGGACAAGAAAAAAGGGTTGGACTTGATACTGCACACGCCAGGAGGTGACCTTGCTGCAACTGAACAGATAATTTATTACTTGAAGTCGTATTTTAACAGTGATATTAGAGCTATTGTACCTCAGATGGCAATGTCAGCAGGATCGTTGATTGCTGTTTCATGTAAATCCATCATTATGGGTCGCCAGTCGTGTATAGGGCCATTTGATCCTCAGCTGAATGGAGTGCCCTGTCAGTCTGTTCTTCGAGAGTTCCGGAAAGCTATAGATGATGTGGAACGACATCCGGCAAGTTTGGGGTTATGGCAAACCATTATATCCAAGTTGAATCCCACTTTCATTACTCTATGTGAGCAGGCTGATGCCTTGTCTGATGAACTTACAGAAAAGATTCTATCCGACAAAGGACTTAGCGATGCAGCAAAGAAAAGTATCAAAAAGGTGTTCAGCAAAAATGAACACAGCAAAACGCATAGTAGGCATATAGACAGAAGCCAGTGTAAAAATTCTGGATTATCCATTATTGATTTGGAGGAACAACAGGAACTTCAGGATTTGGTACTTGGAATTCATCATTGTTGCATGATCCTTGGAGAGCAAAGCAATGTAATCAAGATTGTGGAAAACAATGTTGGTGGTCGTTATCAACTACATGCAAATAATTAGAATATTAAGTGAGACAACCGTAAAAAAATGACCCTAATCAACCTCGTATTGATTTATTTCTTATTTTTGCAGCGTTATGATTGCATTTGTGATTTTTATCGGGCTTTTGGTTGTTGCGGCACTGCTTGTAATAGGATTTGTGGTGGCTTTTATCGTGGCTTCTGTCAAGTATCGGAAAGGCACTTTAACTAAAGATGAACTGGAAGCCAACGATAAAAAAGTGAGAAATTATTTCCGTCAAAAAAGGGAGGCTTGGAAAAAGCAACCTTTATGGATTGATGAGCATTGAGTGAGACAGTTGTTAAATTTCGTATGTAATCAAACTTTTCTTAGTTAAAAGTGAAAAGTTAAAAATTAAAAGTTTTTATTATGTTGGATGTTATCGAGGGAAATCCTGCACTTGCCGAATAGGAGTATGAGTTTGGCCTTTCCCAATAGTGCCCTACTCCTAACTCTCAACTTTTAACTTTAAAAGTGTGACTGCCACAAAATTTCGAACCTCATCAAACGTATCCATATTTTTTTCTAATTTTGCCGAAAATTCTTGCTATGAAGAAGTTTCTGCTTGTTTTCGTGTTTTTAGTTTCATTGAACGCAGTAAATGCGCAGAATGTAGTCATTGACGAATGCAAGGTGACGTGCGATTATGGCTTTATGAAAGAGACCTTCAGCGCATACGGCAATGTTTACGTTGAAACCGACCCGAAGGAACCAGTGCAATTGGAGGTCAAGGTTGTCTCCAATCCTGCCATTGCAGACTTCAGCGTTTACAAGACCTCCGACACTCCGAAACAGTGTGGTGAATGGCGGTTTGTCAACGACCGCAGCAAGGCCGATTTCAGCATCCGTTATGTCAAAGAATGGGAAGATTGCACGATTGTTTTCACATCCGATAGAAAAAATGCCGGATGGAATATCGTGTATCGGCATTAAGTGTGACCGCCGTGGAATTTCGGTTATCATCAGACTCATCGTATTGATTATTTTTATATTTTTGCTGCATCAAAAACATCACCATGATTGTGTTTGTCATCTTAGGGGTGCTTTTAGTTATAGCTGCCGTATTGGGGGTATTGTTTTTTTCTGTTGGGTATCTGATATGGCTGGTGACGCTGTTCATGTCACCATTTAATAAAAAAGCCGAAAAGTTTCATAATGAGCATTTCAAGTCCGGACCTTGGCTCTGGTGGTAATGGTTGATTAACTACTAACGTTGCGATGTTTCGGCTGTCATCAGCGACATCTTTGCTCATTGTAATATTTTTTATATATTTGCACCCACTAAAATTATTGGTCCAATGATACTTTTGGCGATTGGCTTTTTGCATTTATGATCCTCTCCTTTGTGGGTTTGATTATTTATGTGGTGGAAATTGTAAAGGGAAGAAAGAAATCCAATAATGATGATTTGCCTGAACCTATCAGAAAAGCTCTTGGGGATTGGTTCTGATTCTGTGAGACAGCAGTGGGATTTCGAATGTTATTAAACTGCCCCATCATATTGATTTTTTTATATTTTTGCAGTGGTAAAAATGATGCGTTGAAATGATTACGGCTATTATAATTTGGGTTGTAATAATATGGGGATGCTACAAGGACGTAAAGGATAATCCTCCTGGTCCGGGATTCCCCTGTTAGCATGATGACGCTGTGAATTTTCGGCACCATCGAACTTTAATTGCTATCCTTTTTCCCGGTTCTTCCGCGGCAAAGCCGCCGGCAGGTGCTATCCTCCCGTCAGCGTGCCGCGGGTGATGGTGGCGTGGCGTTCCGTCCCCAGACTACGCTTCACGTTCCGTTTCGCTCGTCTGGGGTTACTAAGATTGTGTGCCGCCGGCACACAAGGACGGCCTAGTGCCATCCTACCATGACGCGATATCAAGCGGCGCGGGTTCGATAATCAAGCCGCCTTGTAAATTACGGCGTGAAAAAATCGGGGGGAGCGAGCGTGAAGAACGGCGAACTGTCCGAAGATGAGCGAAGCGCAGTGAAGCTCATCAAGTTTTTCGCCGTTTAGCGAGAAACGCCCGATTTTAGCCGGAATTTGCACAGCGGCAAAGCGCATTTCTTTTGTCTCTTTTCTTTGTGCAATCGCAAAGAAAAGAGAGATAATTAACGTCTCGGTTCTTCCGCGGCAAACCCGCCGTCAGGTGCTATCCTCCTGCCAGCGTGCCGCGGGTGGCGGTGGCGACGATAACCTGAACTAATCGCGCGGTTTTCAAACGATTTTTTTTATATCTTTGCCACCCAAATCCCGTTGGGGCTCGGCATATTAAATCATCTGCTATGAAAAGAAAAATTTCCATTATTTTCCTGCTGCTTTTAACCGTTGTGGTGTCGGTTATGGCACAAAGCAGCCAGCAGGCGAAACTGCTGAAGAAGGCCTACAGATTGCATTCAACCGAGAAGCTGTATGAATTTTTCGACAACTGGTCGGAGGAAGTGCAATCCAATGAAAATGAAGCAAAGAACCCGTACGTGGCGGAGGCCCACAAGGTTTTCGCCGCCTTCTACCAACCTTTGCAGACCTATCGCGATACGAATCGGCGTTATACTTTGTATGATGAGAAACCCTATTTCATCGTGCAGGGCTCGCTTTATGAAATTCAATTGGCGGAATGCATTCTTCGCGGACAGGCTGAAATTGATTCGTTCATGGTGAGCCGTATCCGGCAGACGTATTATATGGATGACAGTTTACAGAATATGTGGATCGAACGCCACCGGAAGGAAGACTTTGAGCCGTGCTATTATAGACAAGAATGCTGGCCTCCCTTTACACATGTCACCTGGACCAAGTTGGATTCGGCCTTTTCATTTCGTCCGCCGGTACATTTTGACGGGAAAAAGGTGGTCTATCTGACCGATGGATACAAGGAGTTGCTGAACTCCTTTCTAGGGAATTGCTATGTCGAATTGGGGGAACGCAATATTATGCAGCCCGCCTTTTCCAAAGGCAAAAGCCGGAAGAGACAAGAGTTCTTCAACCAGGCCGCACTCATATTTTACGGGCACTGGGGTGGCTATTGGGAGTATGTGACATTCCCGGAGGCATTCCGTATCGTCTTGAATACAGAAATGAATCGTGCCATTGTTTACTTTAGCTTTATTTATGAAGGCGGCAAGGTGTACCTGGAAAAGAAGGACGGAGAATGGGTTGTTGTTGAAACCCGTTTCACTTGGATAGAATAGGCTGATAAGAGTTACAGCATATAGAGACTTTCTCGATGTGGGAGGGGAACTGTGATAGTTCAGCCATCATCACATTTGAATTGCTATCAACCACCCGGTTCTTCCGCGGCAAAGCGACCGTCGGCGCTATCCTCCTGCCAGCGTGCCGCGGGTGACGGTGAAGCGCATCCCCACCCAGACTACGCTTCAACGTTCCGTTTCGCTCGTCTGGGGTTACTAAGATTGTGTGCCGCCGGCACACAAGGACGGCCCAGTGCCATCCTACCATGACGCGATATCAAGCGGCGCGGGTTCGATAATCAAGCCGCCTTGTAAATTACGGCGTGAAGAAATCGGGGGGAGTGAGCGTAAAGAACGGCGAATTGTCCGAAGATGAGCACAACGCAGTGGAGCTCATCGAGTTTTTCGCCGTTTAGCGCACGAGCCCCGATTTTAGCCGGAATTTGCACAGCGGCAAAGCGCATTTCTTTTAGATAAACCGCTCTCGCTCGAAAAAGTAAGCAAGCTTTCTTTTTGCTCGCTTACTCGCGGTTTGGGTCTCATTTTCTTTTTGCAATCGAAAAGAAAATGAACAACCATCTTTCACAAGAAAAAAAATGCTGTGAGGGTTCACATTTTGGGTGTGAAGGGATAAATGTTACTAAAATATGTGTATTTTTGCCGCCGATATGATGTTGTATCAGCAAATTGATTTCACCATGAAAGGAAAGCAAGTTTGTTCGTATTTGAAGTCGGTGCGGCGCGAGGTGGCGGCGGCCAACGGTATTGACTTGGAAATTCCGGATTGTACCTTCGAGGGGGAATGTCCCGGCACATGTCCACGCTGCGAGGCGGAGGTGCGGCAACTGGAGCAGGCACTCTCGCAACGGCAGCGTCTTTCCCAAAAGGTGGCCATTGTTGGCGTGGCGATGGGACTGGCGCTTTCGGGTGTGTCAGTCGCGCAGGCCCAGAATGTGAATCCGCAGGATACTATAGATGATGAGGTGATGTGGGTGGGATTCGCAGATGTAGATTATTTACACCCCATCCCACAAGTAAGGGCTGAGTTCCCCGGCGGTACGGATGCATTACGGGCATTTCTCGCGGAAAACTGTCACTATCCGAAAGAAGCCAAAGAGAAACAACAGCAGGGTGTGGTGTTGCTTGAATTTGCTGTGGAGAAAGATGGCACCATCTCTGCGATAACCGTGCTGCGTAGTGTCTGCGAAGCTCTTGACGAAGAGGCCATCCGTGTGGTGAAGGCCATGCCGAAATGGAAGCCTGGGGAGAACAATGGGCAGCCGTGCCGTTCCTATTTCCAGCTGCCCATCACGTTTGCTTTACAATAAATCAACCCAATACACACCATGAAACCCGCAGCCCTATTCCTTTTTATCGCACTATTGCTGGTTGGCATCCCTATGCAGGCGCAGACTTTCACCAAGGAGTGCAGCACCGGACAAGAGCTCAGGTATATGGTTTTAAGTGACCGGAAAACCGTTGAAGTAAAAAAGGTCACCAATATGGGGACTTCCAGCAACGTGATCATCCCTAAGGAAGTATCTTATAAGGGACGGAAATATGCTGTTACAGCCATCGGAAGCTACATGTTCTATAATTGCTCCAGTCTTACAGCCGTTACGATTCCAAGTTCCGTTACCTCCATTGGGGAATGGGCCTTCGAAAAATGCGAGAACTTGACCTCCATTACGCTACCCAATACCATTACTACCATCGGCAAAGAAGCTTTTTCAGAATGCCTGCATCTGACCTCCATTACCCTTCCCAACTCCCTCACTGCCATCAGCGAACGCATGTTCTATCAATGCTCCAGTCTCACAACCATTACGATTCCAAGTTCCGTTACCTCCATTGGGGAATGGGCCTTCGCCAAATGCGAGAACTTGACCTCCATTACACTACCCAATACCATCACTACCATCGGCGAAGAAGCCTTTGCTGAATGCCTGCATCTGACCTCCATTACCCTTCCCAACTCCCTCACTGTCATCAGCAACCGTATGTTCTATAAATGCTCCAGTCTCACAACCATTACGATTCCCAATACTGTTACTTCCATTGGAGAATGGGCCTTCGCCAAATGCGAGAACCTGACTGCCATCACCCTTCCCCATTCCGTCACTACCATCGGCGAAGAGGCCTTTTCTGGCTGTGTGTATTTGTCCTCCATCACCCTTCCCAACACCCTTACCTCCATCGGCCAAAGAGCCTTCCATAATTGCCTCAACATCAACTCTTTGACAATTCCCAGCTCTGTTGTTTCCATTGGCGATGGGGCTTTCTCTGAATGTGTCAGCATGACCTCTGTCCTCATTCCCAATTCTGTGACAGAAATCGGACATGAGATTTTCGCAAACTGCCACTCCCTGCATAATGTTGTCATCGCCAGCGACAATCCTGCATATCGGGTTTACCCCACCGATGTGGTTGATTCAGAGTGCATCTTGTTGATAGACAAGCGTACAGGCCATAAATTTGAG
>JAEEGH010005446.1_pt1 | contig 31940 bp, 26 predicted proteins | sample 9134181 | NCBI WGS metagenome assembly JAEEGH01 (sample SAMN16246544, study PRJNA631951) | gut metagenome | biome: gut microbiome; feature: rumen; material: DP-attached | host: Bos | place: Iran: Karaj | collected 2018-10
GGCAAAGTGATTGTAGAACCGATATACGATTACATAAATCAATTTGAAGAGAACGGATTGGCGAGGGCAACGCTAAATTCAAAGACATACTACATTGATAAAAACGGGAAAATATTCAACTTTACGTCTGTCGGAAAATTCGAAAATGATTTAGCCGTTGTTGAATCCGACAACAAATATGGCATCATCGACACAACATACCAATTTGTAATAAAACCCCAATTTGACTATTCAAGGAATTTTGCCGAAAACAATCTGGCAGCCGTTGCCATAAACGGGAAATGGGGCTACATAGACAAAGCCGGCAATACGGTTATAAAACCACAATTCGAATATGCCTTAAACTTCAGCAAGAATGGCATGGCTATAGTAAAACTAAACGGCAAGCACGGCTACATAGACGAAAAAGGAAAAATGCTTGCCGAAGCCTCTTTTGACGACGTTTACGATTTCGACGAAAAAGGATTGGCTAAAATAAGACAGGACAACAAGTTCGGCTTCATCGACACTTCTGGCAAAATGCTCACAGAAGCCATTTTCGACAAAGCCGGCAACTTCAAAGAAAACGGTTGGGCAATGGTCACCATTAACGGAAAAACGGGTTGCATCGACAGAACTGGCAAATTCGCAATCGAACCTAAATTCGAGGATGTAACAATACACAAAAACGCAATATTTGCCAAGCAAAACGGCAAATGGGGAATCATTGACAAAAACAGCAACTTCACCACAGAGCCTCAATTCGACCAGATAGACAGTTATTCAGACAAAAACATCGTATTTGTTGAAACAGACAACAAATGGGGAATTGTTGACAGTACAGGAAGGGTGCTCGTCAAACCTATGTTTGCACGACATGGCATTTTTAAAGAAAACGGTCTGGCAGAAGTCAGACTTAACGGTAAATCCGGCTGCATCGACCGAACTGGCAAATTCGTCATCGAACCTAAATTCGAGGATGTAACAATACACAAAAATATTATCTTCGCCAAGCAAAACGGCAAATGGGGAATCATTGACATGGACAGTAATTTTATTGCCGAGCCTCAATTCGACAATGTGATTTACGTCAGTCATGACGATTTTATTTATTATTAACAGAATAGTAACAAAAAAAATGAAAGCACTCTTTTACATCTTAACAATCGCAATGCTGTTGCAAGCAACTTCGTGTTCAAGAAGCAAACGCATAGCACCTCAGGCGCATAGCAATACAGAAAAGCCTGAAACAATATACGATGCCGAATCAATCTACATAACAACAGACACAATCGGCAACGCATCAACCACATCTTCCAACAAACTGATGAGGAAAGTTACGGGAGTAGAAATCGAAAGAATAACAAAAGAAGAATACGAAGAAGCCGCCCGTCATCCTCTTAAACAGCCCGAACTGCTACAGAACACCGCATTCGTGAAACGGTTGGCAAGAGAGTTTTACAAGGAGGACTCGCTTCGGAAAATTTACGACGTCCATAAACAAAACGGAATATTCTTCACCGTAGGTTGCGATGACTTAAAAATAAACACAGCCCACAGAATAATAACCGACGAAGGCGACTCGCTCTACATTCTGCACATTCCAATGCCGATGGAAAGCCGAAGCTACCTTTACAACTCAAAGGCTCAGCGCATAAGCCAAGACATGTTTAGTTCAAACTATTTTGACGGCACACTTTGCGCGGCTTCCGAAGGATTCGACTCCGACGAATTTGTGTGGTTTCGCTTCTATCGTCTGTCGGCATCAGGCGCAACGCTATGTGCCGAAATTGTCTCAACATACGCTTATTGCGTTTATGGCAGCTATTTCTTCAGCAAAAATCACGATTTCTATTTTATGTGCAAGAAATGGGATGGACCGAATTTGTTCTACAAAGCCAAGACTTCAGAATTAAAGGAATGAAGACGCCGTACATCGTATAATCTGACAAAAACGAGAAAAGATTTCAAAAAAAAGACAAATCGAACAATATAAAACACAAAAAAGAATTGTATCTTTGCAATCGATATACGAGTTTGAACCTTAACTATATTATAGTGCAAAAACTTTCGACCTATATCATACTAAAATATTATCTTAACTAAAATAATGAAAGTAAGACTATTAATTGCAGGTTTGCTGATTTCAGCAATCAGTCTACATGCTCAAAAGAGCAGCAAGACAGAACAAATTCTTATCCCTGCTGAGGTCAATGGAAGATGTGGATACATTGACCAAACTGGCAAGTGGATAATACAGCCAAAGTACTATCATGCCAAGGAATTCGCTAAAAACGGATTAGCGAGTGTTATAGTTCTGACCAACAACAACGGACGTACATTCTGTCATGACTGTTGGATTGACAAAACAGGAAAAGAAATTCCACAAACATTGAAATTTGAATATGGTACAGATTTTGCAGATAACGGTTTGGCTCCATTCTATAAAAACGGATGGGGATATTTTGACACCAAAAACAATATTGTAATAACTCCACAATTCAAACAAGCTGGTAGTTTTGCAAAAAACGGCTTAGCGGCAGTACAGACAAAAGACAAGTATGGCTACATTGACAAGACTGGAAAAATTGTCATAGAGCCTCAATTTGAAGATGCTAATGAATTTGCATCAAACAATCTTGCGACTGTACAGATAAAAGGCAAATATGGCTATATCGACAAAACTGGAAAAATTGCCATAGAGCCTCAATTTGACTACGCTAATGAATTTGCGTCAAACGATCTTGCGGACGTGCGGATAAAAGGTAAAGATGGCTACATCGACAAGACTGGAAGAATTGTCATAGAGCCTCAATTTGACTTCGCTCATAAATTCTCAGATAACGGTTTGGCTGCCATCGAAATAAACAACAAACATGGCTATATTGACAAAACTGGCAATATAGTTATCAAGCCTCTGTTTGACTATGCTTTTCAATTCCAAAGCAATGGTTTGGCATGTATTCATTTAAACGGGAAAAAAGGATGCATTGACAAAACAGGCAAAATAATTATCGAACCAAAATTCGATGATATAAGAATCTACAAAAATATAATTTTTGCCAAAACAAAAGGTAAATGGGGAATAATTGACAAGACTGGAAATTTCATAAAATCTCCAGAATTCGACAACGTTGTAGAACTTGGTGTTCCAATAATGGAGGAAGAATGTCCATTTTAACATCCACAGAACCTCAACTTTAAATAGAAAATCAGCTATTTCATCATAGCAAAAATTAACTCTATAAGAAACATTCGGGAAGCCGCTGCCGATTCCAAGGTGCGCAAATTCCCGAATGTTTTTTATTATGCGTTTTTCTACGCGAGTTCTGAAATAAGTTTAATAGTCTTCTTACTTTGCGTCCAAACAATTTGCTTGCTTAAGAATACAACAACACTGATTATCTGCGCATTACAACAATCACAGAGATAGAAAATCCTCAGCCAAACAACGTCGCTCGGAACAACCTGCAAAAAAGAACGTGCAATTACGATTTTCTAATTCTTATTTTTCAACTCTCTCAAATTTCAACTTCCGACTTCCACTAAAAGAAAATCGGGAAGCCGCAGCCCACTCTATGGCATGCAACTTCCCGAATATTTTTTTGCCTAATCCTCCGCAGCAATACATTAAGGACGCTTGTTCAAAATCCACGCATCCTTATATTTTTTCTGCAACTGAAGGCGAGCCTCGAGAGCCTTCGCCCTGTTGTCGAACGTCTGTGCCACAACCCTGAACATTTTCTGATTGTCGAGCGTCTGAACCAGCAGCGGCGTATATCCCTTGCTACGCAGATCGTCAATCAGATACTCGGCGTTTGCCTTCAGCGAAAAACTGCCGCACACAATACTGTAAGCCTTCAGCCCTTCGCCCTCGACAAGTTTCACGCGCTCCGTCCTAACTCCGTCGGCATCGGCATTGGTAATCACCACCGTCTCGGTCTTGGCGGCAGATGCGCCCTCGGCTCCAACCATCTTCTGATACGAGTTGCGGTAAGCCTGCTCGCTCGACTTGCACGCCACCATAAGAGTGGCAACGAGAATAATATTCAGGTATTTCATGGCAATATTTTTAATTTTCGCTGTTCGAAACTTCGTGATACTTCAGTTTTATTACGATTACGCGTATGTTCTGGTCTTCCTTGTCGGTCATCACCTTGGCAATGTGCCAGTCGTTTGGCATGAAGAGCATAAAGCGGAAAGGCTTACTCTCGATTACCTTGAGGTCTGACGATTCGAAATCGTAGTGGATAACATCCTTCTTGGCATCGTACTTGCAGTTTGGCTGACTTGTAACGTGGTTCAGCAGGCGGAATCCTTCTGTGCCCTTTACAACATACTGAAAATCGATGTGCTTGTAGTGGCTCTCAGAGCGACGCTCGCTCAAAGGCTTGTTCTCGCTGTCCTCGACCGAAACGGTAAGGTCTGTTCCCTCGATTTTGTACTTTCCAGCCTCGATTGTGTAGAGGTTGTGGGTTGCAAGCCACTCGAAAGCCTTCTCAAACTGTTCAGGGTCCATCTGATACTGCTCGTAGAACTCCTGAAGGTCAACGCTCTTATCGGGAAGTGCCCCGAAATTGTTCTTCCACTTGGCATCCTTGGCAAAGAACTTTGCGTTCTTTGTTACCTTCTTGTGCGGAAAAGCATCATCACCACCGGCAAAAGCCGAGCCGCTGCATGCAAAGGCAAGCATCAGCATAGCCACGCCTTTTAGTATAAGTTTATTCATATCGGTTATAATTATTTTGAGTGAAATTAGTATTGTTCGTTTTCGTTAGGAAAATCAACGTTCTTTACGTCGGTAACATAGGCACCTACGGCATCGGTAATAACGGTGCTGAGGTCGGCATATCTGCGCAGGAACTTAGGAGAGAAGCCCTTGTCCATACCAAGCATGTCGTTTACAACCAGCACCTGACCGTCGCACACATTGCCTGCACCGATTCCGATTGTAGGGATTGAGAGTGATTCGGAAACCTGCTTTGCAAGTTTTGCCGGAATCTTTTCGAGAACGACGGCAAAGCAGCCAGCCTCCTCGAGCAGTTTGGCATCAGAGATAAGTTTCTGAGCCTCAGCCTCGTCCTTGGCACGAACGCTGTATGTTCCGAACTTATTGATGCTCTGCGGAGTGAGTCCGAGATGTCCGCAGATTGGAATTCCTGCGCCGATAATCTTCTTAACGGCATCGATAATTTCAACGCCGCCCTCAAGCTTCAGCGCATCGCATCCGCTCTCCTGCATAATGCGTATAGCGTTTTTCACAGCCTCGGTAGCGTTTACCTGATATGTTCCGAACGGCATGTCGCACAGAACAAGTGCACGCTTAACGCCGCGCGCAACCGAGCGCGAATGATAAATCATCTGGTCGATAGTCATCGGAAGTGTAGTAGTGTTTCCGGCCATTACGTTCGAAGCCGAATCGCCAATCAAAATGCAATCAACACCTGCCGCATCTACCAATTTAGCCATTGTGTAGTCGTAAGATGTAAGCATTGCAATCTTCTCGCCTTTCTCTTTCATCTCCTTCAAGCGGAGAGTTGTAACCTTTCTTGTATCTGAAACCAAATATCCAGACATAACCTTTTTCCTCCTTGTTAAAATGTTTTTTATTTGATAAGTTCAATCATTTTCTCGTAAGTGAAGTCCGCGAAATCGGGAATCACGATGTCAGACAGCGGCGCAACGACCTCTGTCGGATTAGTGGTGCTGAGTCCGACAACCTTCATGTTGGCACTCTTTCCGGCCTTCAGTCCGTTTACGCTGTCTTCGTATACAACGCAGTTTTCGATAACCGTATCGAAGACTGATGCGCCCAGAAGATAACAGTCGGGAAACGGTTTACTGCGCGCAAAGTCCTCGGCCACCAGAATACGGTCGAAGTATTGCATCAGTTCGGGATGCGTTCGGTACACGCTCTCCATCTTCGACTTGTCGGAACTTGTAACCACGGCAAGTTTCACGCCCTTCTGCTTAATCTCCTTTATATATTGTTCAACGCCGTTGATATACGGAAAATCCATGTTCTTCTCGAACTCGATGAGCTGGGCAACGATTTCTTTCTTCAGGTTCTCGTCGCTGAAATTTCCGTCGAGAATCTGCGTCAGGGTCATGCCCTTAATCTTGTGTTCAAAATCTACAATATCGGTATATTTTCTTCCTACACCACCCCAAAAAACGGAATACTGTCCTTCGGTGTCGAGAACCACTCCATCAAGATCGAAAAGCGAAGCCAGCGGCTTGTTACTTTGCATATTTTTTACTCCTTAATAAAATTTCGCTGCAAAGATACACACTTTTAGCGATGAAAATTGTTAAAATTTCTTAAAAAGAGATATCTTTGCCGTCCGTATTACACTTATTCACTATTTTTGTGCACAAAAAACAAAAGATTGTGCATACCATACATCAAAACATGGACAATAATTTAATTAAACTGATTGAGAAAAGTATCCAAGAAAACTGGGATTTAAAAGCTCTGACCAACTATAAGGGATCAACCTTACAATATAAGGATGTAGCCCGCAGAATCGAAAAGATTCACATCGTTTTTGCAGAGGCTGGCATCAAAAAAGGCGACAAAATCGCCATCTGTGGACGAAACCACGCCAACTGGTGCGTTACGTTCCTTGCCGTTATTACATACGGCGCGGTAGCAGTACCTATTCTGCACGAATTCAAGCCCGATAATATTCACAACATCGTAAACCACAGCGAGGCAAAAATGCTGTTCGTGGGCTCTATGGTGTGGGAGAATCTTAACGAGCAGAGCATGCCCGACCTTCGCGGCATTGTGGTTATCGACGAACTTGACATAATTCTCTCGCGCGACGAAAAACTTACCTATGCCTGCAACCATCTTAACGAGATGTTCGGAAAGAAATATCCAAAATATTTCCGCAAGGAGCACGTTCACTACGAGGCCTGCGAGCCTGATGCTCTGGCGGTCATCAACTACACATCGGGCACAACAGGATATTCGAAAGGTGTAATGCTTCCTTACAGAAGTCTGATGTCGAACATTGAGCACATCCATCGCAAGATGAACCTCAAGCCGGGCGACGACGTTGTTTCAGTCCTTCCTATGGGCCACGTCTTCGGTCTTACTTTCGACTTCCTCTACGGAATGACTCACGGTGTGCACCTATGGTTCCTGAACAGAATGCCTTCGCCAAAAGTAATAGCCACATCGGCTGCCGAAATAAAGCCGAAGGTAATCGCCTGCGTGCCTCTCGTAATCGAGAAGATTTTCAAGACGATGGTTATTCCGAAGGTAGACAACAAACTCGGAAAAATCCTTCTGCGCTTCCCTCTCACCAGCGAAAAGATAAAGGCTAAGGCAAAGAACGAGGCAATGAACATCTTCGGCAACAACCTGATGCAGGTTTGCATTGGCGGAGCACCTTTCAACGCCGAGGTTGAGAAGTTCCTCGACCAGATAAAGTTCCCTTACACCATAGCCTACGGCATGACCGAGTGCGGCCCTATGATTTGCAACGACCATTGCTCAGAAACACGCTACCGCAGTTGCGGAAAGGTGGTAGACCGCATGGAGGTGAGAATTGACTCGAAAGACCCTCACAACATTCCGGGCGAGATGTGGGTGCGCGGCGAGAACGTGATGCTTGGCTACTACAAAGACAAGGCTGCAACCGACAAGGTGATGGACGGAGAATGGCTCTGCACGGGCGACATGGCAACAATCGACAACGACGGATATGTATACATAAAAGGTCGCTCAAAGAACATGCTTCTCTCGGCAAGCGGACAGAACATCTATCCCGAGGAAATAGAGTCGAAACTGAACAACATGCCGGGCGTAAACGAGAGCGTGGTGATAATGAACAACAGCAAACTCGTTGCACTTATCCACCCCGACCTTTCGGACATCGGCGACCGCAGCAACATCACGGCAATCCTCGACTCAACCATTAAGGAACTAAACAAGGAACTACCAGCATATTCGCAGATTGCCAAGTTCAAACTCTGGCCCGAAGAGTTTCAGAAAACAGCCAAAAAGAATATCAAGAGATACGTTTACAACGATATTAACATCTGATTGTTTCAGCACTCTATAAACAATCAGTAAAAAACAACAAGGTTCGGAATCCTTATTTGGAATCCGAACCTTGTTGTTTTATCTTCGACCTACAGATAAAATTCCGAGCCTTAACGTATAGCAGACATAACAATATCGTTATGCAGATACTCCATATTAGACAAAAGTCATCATTATACCACCATACTCTACTATAAGAAATTATCCCATCACCCGACTTATGCGTCCATAAATAATTACTTGGAACGAAAAATCTAATCACACCTTGAACAGAACAATAGACAAATATCAGAACCAAACTTTCTACGGCAAGTTCTACTTTTGTAAACCTACATTTATACAGTATAGCCACAATTGGCAAATTAACTATTGGGTAATAGATTCCACAAAATAACGCTATAAAAACAGGCGACGAAAAAACTGTTCTTTCACTTGGATTGGTATTGTAAAAAATGATTGACGCCACGAGAAAAGACGCGATTGCTACAACCATCACAGACAAACAAAAGCCTTTTAATAAGTATAATAAGAATCTAAGCATAGCAAGAATATTTAAACAACGAGTTCAATAAAACAGAACTACTTCTGCAAAAGTAATGATAATTACCGTAAATCACTTTATATCGCCCCAAAAAATGGCATCTACTACCACGAACTGGCTTATTATTTTCTTAAAAAACGTTTTTTAGAGAAATCGTCATCTAAAAAAACAGAAACGAAACGCAACAGCTTTTAAGATTTTTTAAGTAAAAATATTCTGAAAAGCAAAATTTTATTTTAAAGATTTACCTCTTTTCTGTTTTTTTATTTATATTTGCACCAAATCAATAGCCGAAAATTCAATGAAAGCACTAAGAACTTTAAGAACTTTAGCTTTAATTTTAGTATTATTGTTACCTGCATCTATAAAAGCACAAGTAACAACAGCATCTATTAGCGGACACGTAATGGATACATATTTCAGCCTTGCGGGAGCAGAGGTTCTGGCTATTCACGTGCCTACAAACACACGCTACGGAACAGTTACAAACGCAAGCGGAAACTATTACCTCAATAACCTTAAGGCTGGCGGTCCTTATAAACTCTACGTTACATACAAAGACCACTATCCCGAGAAATTCGAACAGATTTATCTGAGAGTGGGACGCGACCTTATGTTCGATGTCTTCCTCGATGAGAAGGAACTGAAAATCAACGAACTCACGGTAACAGCCGATGCGTACAACAACATGCGTATCGACCAGAACGGCATAAACAGACAGTTTACTTCGCGAGTTATCGAGACAACGCCAACCATAAGCCACAGCATGAACGACGTTATCGTGCTCACGCCTCAGAGCGGCTTGTACGACTTAAATCTATCTATAGGTGGTGGTAACTACCGTCAGTCGTACATAACTATCGACGGCGCAGGCTTCAACGATGTGTTCGGACTTAACGGAAACCTTCCGGCAAACGGTGCACCTATCGCCCTCGATGCCATCGACCAGATTAGCGTACAGCTTGTGCCTTTCGATGTTCGCCAGAGCGGATTTACTGGCTCGCAGGTAAACGCTATCACAAAGAGCGGTACTAACGAGCACCGCGGAAGCGTATATGCCTACCTCACCAACGAAAATCTGAAGGGTAACAAGGTTGGAAGCGCAACCGTACAGCGAAACCACGAGGTTAAGAACATCGTCGGATTCACAATTGGTGGCCCTATTGTAAAGGATAAACTTTTCTATTTTGCTAATTTTGAATACGAAAGAAAGACAATAAGCGGTCCGCAAGCCTTGGCAAGAGACAACGAGAATGAACCTTACGGCGAGCACAATATTCACCGCACAACAAAGGCTGATTTGGACGAGATTTCTGAATGTCTGGCACAAAAGCACAGTTATTCTACAGGCAAATATCAGGGATACAACTTTAGATGGCCCGACTACAGACTGCTTGCCAGACTGGACTGGAACATTAACGAGCGTCATAGTCTGAACTTCCGCTACACACTCTCGCGTACCAGATCGAACACGCAAGAGCCGGCTTCATCTGTTTCTCCATTCGAGAAGAATGCACTCTATCCGGGCGGAACGGACAACTTCGGCGATATTCCGGCAGGACAGCGCAGTTCGTCAAAATACAGTATGTATTACGAAAACAGTTGTTTCTATACAAAAAAGATATACTCAACCATATCTACCGAGTTGAAAAGTCAGAACGACAACAAGACTATAAACAACTTGCTGCGATACACAAATTCGTATCAGAATGAGCCGCGCGTTAGCATCGGAGCCCTCTTCCCATGCGTCGACATTCTGAAGGACGGCGCATCTTACATCAGCCTCGGAACGGACAAATATACATATCAGAATGCGAGCAAGGTATGGATTCACAACGTAACCGACGAGTTCAGTCTCTCTGTAAAGAAGCACAAGTTAATCTTCGGTCTATCAGCCGAATACGCAAATATCGAGAACGACTTCCATCAGTTTGGCAACGGATTCTACGTATACAACTCAATGGAAGACTTCCAAAACCGCGTAGACACGCCAGCCGCATTCGGATTTGCATTTGCCAACGACGGAAGCAGCAAGCTGCCGTCATCTGGCTTCGACTATTTTCAGATGAGCGTTTTTGCACAAGACCAGTTCAACGTTAACTCGAATTTCAAAGTTACGGCAGGTCTGCGTCTCGACAAATACCTTTACTATGGAATGTCGGTAGCAAGCAACAAGGAGTACGAAAAATTAAACTTTGGCGGCGAGCATTACAAAACCGACTATACTCCGAGCATGGCTCTGAACTTCAGTCCGCGAATCGGATTCAACTGGGACATCACCGGCGACCGTAAGATAATTCTGCGAGGCGGTACGGGCATATTCTTTTCACGAATCCCGAACGTATGGCTTGCATCACAGCCTAACAATAGCAATGTTTCGCAGACTATCTACACTAAGTGGGGCGACGATGTTCCAAACGGCATAACATTCCCGAGATTCGACAAAGTAGGTCTAAGCGTATACGATGAGATTCTTGGCATCCTAAAAGAAGCCGACCTTAGTGCATTCGACGTTGAGCCAAAGGCAAGCGAGAACACTTGCGTAATAGACAAGAATCTTGTTGCGCCTTACAGCTGGAAATCTTCATTGGCAGTAGACTTCAAGTTGCCACACAACTTCGAAATTTCGATTGAAGGTATCTACAAGAAGGACTACAAGCCTCTCGTAGCCGACAACAAGACAATCTACTACGACGGAAAGAAGACAATTCAGTTGTCGAAGAACGATGTGAGAAAGGTGTACGATGCTTATCAGAAAGAAAACTGCTTCTATCTTACAAATGCAGGAAGCGGCTCGTACTAGACATCTATAAACCTCAATGTAAAGAAGGAATTCAACAAGAACTTTGATGCGAGCGTTAACTTTACATACTCAAATGCCAAGATTATAAACGACGGTAGCAGCACTCAGCTCTCTGCCCTCTACAACTTCGGAGCGCCATCGGTAAACGGCGTAAATGAGCACGAACTTGGATATGCAAACTACATAAGCCCTTACCGCGTTCTGGCTAACGTAGGATACAAGTTCTACTACGGCAAGCGCGAGACTTGGGGAACGCACATCAACCTTATCTACGACGGTTCGCAGCTCGGCTTCTTTAACGACGGTTCGGGATTCTACATGGCATCGCGCTACTCTTATCTTCTGAACGCCAACTTCGTGAACGACAGAGCATCGAGCAACCTTATGTATATTCCGGCAACAAAAGACGAACTGACATTCATTGCCAACAACAACGTTTCTGCCGAGCAGCAGCGCGAGGCTTTCTGGAACTTCGTTGAGCAGGATTCGTACCTCAGCAAGCACAAGGGCGAGTATGCAAAGCGCAACGGAGCGGTAATGCCTTGGCATCACCAGTTCGACATTCACATAAACGAGGAATACAACTTCTCGATAAAGAAGCGTCCTCAGTGCTTCGAGTTCGGTCTCGACATCATCAACGTCACAAACCTTATTTGCAGCAAGTGGGGCAACTACATGGTTGTGAACACAACAAATCCGCTGTCATACCACAAGGATAGCAACGCATACACGTTCAACACCGAGAACAAGAAGACGTTCAGCAAGTACGAAGATCTGAAATCAACATACCAGATAATTTTCAACTTGAAGTACAAATTCTAATAGAACAGATAAATATTGCGAAAAGAAAAAGATAAGGTCTCAACACAATTTGAGTTACCTTATCTTTTTTCGTTTGATACCCGAAATTTTGCCAATACAAATTTAATTCGTATATTTGACCGCGAATTTTCAATTAAATCAGATGAAAAAAATACTCATGACACTTTTGGCGAGTGCTTTTTTGTTTACGCACACAGCCACAGCACAGGAAACTTATGCCAAGGCGATGATTGAATCGCAGGGCGCTAACTGGACTAAAGGAAAAAACTGGGATTATGTAAACGGTCTTGTAGCTTTCTCGCTTCTGAAAGCCTACGAACAAAATCCTACAGCCGAATGGACAAACAAAAGCTATGAGTTTGCCGAAAACTACGCAAACACGGCTCTTAACGAGGACGGCTCGTTCAAGAACTTCAAGAAAGGCAACATCGACAACATCGCTTCAGGAAAGGTTCTCTTCTACCTTTATCGCAGAGAGAAGTTGCGCGAGGAAATCTTCGGTTCAAGCAGCGCACAGAAGTACAAGAATGCCGCCGATTTTCTGCACAACTATCTGAAGAACGAATATCCGCGCATTCAGGACGGCGACGCAAAGGGCTGCTTCTTCCATAAGGCAATCTACCCTAACCAGATGTGGCTCGACGGCTTGTATATGGGCGCGGCGTTCTATGCCGAATATCTGCACAACTTCGACCCGCAGAATATGGATTCGTGGAGCGACATCGCACATCAGTTCATAACCGTAAACAAGCACACTTACGACAAGCACAAGGGACTGAACTATCACGCATGGTCGTATACACCAGAGGATGCAAACTCGTTTTGGGCACGCAAGGACGGTGAATTCAAGGGCTGCTCTCAGGAATTCTGGGGAAGAGGAATGGGCTGGTTCTTCGCTGCACTCGTTGATGTGCTCGAATATATGCCAAAGAATCACAAGGATTACAAAACTCTCGTGAAAATCACAAAGCAGGTTGCATCGGGTCTTGAAAAATGGCAAGACAAGAGCGGAGTTTGGTATCAACTTTTGCAGTACGACAGCACTTTCAAAAGCAAGTGCGGCGAACACAACTATCTTGAGGCTTCTGCATCGAGCATGTTCACATATGCATATCTTAAAGGCGTGCGTATCGGCGTTCTGCCAAACAAGTATCTCAATGTCGGAAAGAAGGCTTACAACGGTCTGATTGAGCAGTTTATAACAAAGAACAACGACGGAACGATTAACCTCACATCAACTTGCCGAAGCGCAGGCTTAGGTCCTGCAAAAGACCCTTCGCGCGACGGAACGGCAGACTACTATCTCTGCGGTTCGGACATCAAGAAGGTAAGCAACGAAGGAAAGGCTATCGGTCCATTCATCATGGCTTCGCTCGAATATGAGAAGGTGAAGTAAAATCACAACACGATATCAAAAACAAAAGGTCGAATCTCCATTCGGCCTTTTTGTTTTTTCTACACATCTTTGGCAAATTACCTATCAGAAGAAACCATATAAACGCCGCAGCAAGCATCTTCTGTTGTCAAACTTACCGTAAACAGTCCAGCAAACAAAAACACGCCTAAAACGCACAAAAAAGAGGTGTAAATCCATTCAGAATCTACACCTCAAAGTATCAAAATATCGTTTAATCTAAAGGATGAAAATTACTTCTTTCCGTCATAGAACTTACTGTAAATAATCTTCAGTTCAACCGGATTATCCTTACCGCCTACAAGTTTAGTGCTCGATAAACTGAAGTCGTGGTTCACACCAACAACCGTCGTGCTTGTACCATAATAATAAGAAGACGAAGATGTTGTGGTTGTCTCTACAGGAATCAGCAGAACCTTGTCCCAATCAGGATTTTCCTTGTACCACTTCTCCAACTGCTCTGCGGTAGGAACCGTCTTGCCTGTCTCATCGCCAGTTGCACCCGAATTTCGGAGATAACGGTTGTAAGACAACAGTTTGGCAATGTTACTGAACGTATAAGTGTTTGTCGAAGTGCTCAGCGTTGCAAGGAACGAAGAAACCTCGTTTGGCACATACGAGCCGCTGAAGAACTTCTTCCACTCAGGCTTTCGGATAAGCAGCAGCGTCTTTGGCGCGCCGACCGTAACCTCGCTCTCGTTTTCAGAGTTATATCTTGTAAAGATTATTCGAGCAGTATTGATTGTATCGTTTGCATGAGAACTGTTCAGAATTTCGTCCATCGGCAACTTAACCTCGGTAAAGATTCCGGCTGGAGTCTTCAGATAAGTGCAACTCTCGTCGTTCACTAAATTGTCGATATTCTTGTGATTGACGGTTGAAACCTGCATAACCTCCTCGGTAGAAGCAAACGAGATGACACCTGTTGCAAGCGAATCGACAATGCCCGTACTCTTTCTTTCAAGGTAATACTTGAAGTATACGTTTATCTGCGCAACATCGATATTCATTATCGTTCCGTCGCCACTCTCATGCTTGAACACAAAGCCCGGAAGAACATTCTTGATGAATGCCGCACTGTTTGCAAACTGACTTGGGTCGCGATAATACTCGTTCATCAGTTTTGTTCCGAAAGAGTTCGGAAGCATAACCTGAATGTTCGGATAGAAATCGCTCTGCGACTTTACAGAATCGGTCTTCACTCTGTCGGCAGCCGAATAGTTCTTAACGGCGAAAGGCTTTGCCGAACTGTCGTAATAGTCTTCCAGACTAACACCGCTTGAATAAGTATCGGCAGAAGTAAAGTCAACTCCCTGTTTTACAGGATATACAGCCAATTTGTTGGCATTAAGCGAGTCGCCAACATAGCCCGAATAGAACAGAAGCACCTCGGTCTGGAGAGCCTCGCCAGTAACGAGCGAACTCTTCTCTGGCATCGAGAAGTTATCTAAGCAGTGAAACTGCGCAAGAAACTCCGACTTGAGCGAAGTGTTTGTCTCAGGCTCGGTAAACTGCCCTATGTGACACATGCTCGAACGCGACACTATCTCATTTCCGTCTACCTTGTATGAGTTTGTCGATACATTATAGGTTTCTGAAGTACTTGTTACCCCGTCTTCGATAGGCATCAGGCCGACGCCCATATCAAGTTCATCCTCACTACACGACATAGCAAGAGCAGCAATGGCTGCCGCCATCAACAGTCGTAATTTCATTTTTTTATAATTAATGGTTTAGAGTTAAATGCTTTTATTTATCGTAAACCTCGTCATAGAATGCGCCATAGTCCTTAGCCATCTGCTCGTTGTCTCTGTCGGCATAGGCAAGCACCGGCTTGCCCGATGCAGCAATGAGTTCCTTTATCTCGGGACGTATGTTTGGAGATGCCTCGATGATGGCATCGCTATAGTCGAACGCAATTTTGTAAAGGTCGAGATATGTAAAGTTATCGTTATAGTCGGCAAGAATTTCGGCTGGAATATTCTTGAAGACTATCATGTTCTTGAAGTTGTCGCCGAAAGCATGTTCCATGTCATCGTCATAGACAGAGAAGACAATTTTCGACTCGCTGAACGACGGTTCGTCGCAGAACGTTTTCTTTATATAGATTGGCGCAAAGGCACTCACCCATCCATGGCAGTGTACAACCTCGGGACACCAACGCAGTTTCTTTACCGTTTCGAGAACGCCACGGGCATAGAACACAGCACGCTCACCGTTGTCTTCGTACTCCTTTCCGTCCTCGTCGAACCCCATCAGGCGCTTTGTAAAGTAATCGTCGTTATCGATGAAATACACCTGCATACGTGCTGCCTGAATAGAGGCAACCTTGATTATCAGCGGATGGTCAGTATCGTCGATAATCAAGTTCATGCCCGAAAGTCGGATAACCTCATGAAGCTGGTTTCGGCGTTCATTGATGTTGCCCCACCTTGGCATAAAAGTTCTAATTTCATGACTATCCTCTTGTATAGCTTGAGGGAGATATCGTCCAACAAGCGACATAGCCGTTTCTGGAACGTATGGTGTGATTTCCTGTGTTACGAATAAAACTTTTTTTGCCATTTTTTGGATGTACTATATTTTCAGTTTGCAAAGATATAAAAAAATATTTTGATATGAGCAAATTTCACATCTTAATTTTTATACATAACAGTCCGAAACATACCATGCAGCGGCAGTGCAAACTTTACATTATCAAACGGCATAATTACGATTTTATTCGGCGACTCCGAACTTTTTGCACACAAACAGCAACAAAAGGCCTTGCCAAGGGTACAGAAACAGCTCGAAAAGTCCCTTTTATCCATTACAACATATGAGATGTCCTTTTTCAAAAAAAATGCATATTTTTTATATTTTCTTTCTTTATCTCATAAAATATAACTTATTTTGCAGAGTTTTTCAACATCGGACTTTTAAATTCCGTTTTAAGAATGAAGGTTATAAATACTGTAAAGGACTTAAAATCCGAACTTTCAGAGATTAGAAAGCAAGGTAAAAAGATAGGCTTGGTGCCTACAATGGGTGCTCTGCATCAGGGACATGCATCGCTTGTAAAGCGTTCAGTATCAGAAAACGACGCAACTGTTGTTAGCGTTTTTGTCAATCCAACCCAGTTTAACGACAAAAACGATTTGAAGAATTATCCGCGCACACTCGAGGCAGACTGCAAACTGCTCGAATCTCTTGGCGCAACATACGTTTTTGCTCCGTCAGTAGAGGAGATTTATCCGGAGCCAGACACTCGTTCATTCAGTTATCCTCCTGTTGATACGGTTATGGAGGGAGCGCGCCGTCCGGGACACTTCAACGGCGTGTGTCAGATTGTAAGCAAACTGTTTATGATGGTTGAGCCAGACCGCGCATACTTTGGCGAGAAGGACTTCCAGCAGATTGCCGTAATCAGAGCGATGGTTGCCGACCAGAAGTTCAATCTCGAAATCTGCCCATGCCCTATCGTACGCGAGGCTGACGGACTTGCACTCAGCAGCCGCAACACTCTGCTCACCGCCGAGGAGCGCAAGATTGCTGTAAACATCTCTCGCACTCTGTTCGAGAGTCAGGAATATGCAAAGTCTCACACACTCGAGGAGACAAAGCAGTTTGTCATCAGCACAATTAACGCCATCGACAAACTTGAGGTTGAATATTACGAGATTGTTGACGGAACAAGCCTGAAGAGCCTCAACTCTTGGGACGATTCAGACTATATCGTAGGCTGTATCACCGTTTATTGCGGCGACACTCCAATACGTCTTATCGACAATATTAAATATAAAGCATAACGAAATATGTTGATTGAAGTACTGAAATCAAAACTACACTGTGTCAGAGTAACTGAGGCAAACCTTAATTATATGGGCAGCATTACCATCGATGAGGACTTGATGGACGCTGCCGGCATGATTGCAGGTCAGAAGGTTCAGATTGTAGACAACAACAACGGCGAGCGCTTTGAGACATACATCATCAAGGGCGAGCGCGGCTCGGGCTGCATCTGTCTGAACGGAGCAGCAGCCCGCAAAGTGCAGGTTGGCGACATCGTCATCATCATTGCTTATGCATATATGGACTTTGAGGAAGCAAAGACTTTCAAGCCAACAGTTGTGTTCCCAGACTCGACTACGAACAAGTTGAAATAAAAAAACTGCTCTGAAAATTTGGTCAGTTCGCAAGAAAGCATTATCTTTGCACGCAGTTTTAAGGATGGTTCCGTAGCTCAGCTGGATAGAGCAACGCCCTTCTAAGGCGTGGGTCCTGCGTTCGAATCGCAGCGGAATCACAAAATAACTTCTCTGTATGTAATAACGACATCATGAGAAGTTATTTTTGTTTGCATAAAAACCAACCTGTTTTATAAACTTTTTACTATATTTGTAGAAAATATCTTTTCAATACATGGCACAATCATTATACCCACTGCTTTTCGAGCCGAACCTTCACAGCGTTGTCTGGGGCGGCAAGCGCATCTGTCCATACAAGGGAATCCCCGAGAAAGACGAGCCTATTGGCGAAAGTTGGGAAATCAGCGCGATAACAAGCAGTACGAGCATAATCAGCAACGGAATTTACAAAGGAAAGAAACTGACGGACATCATCGAACAGATGCCTGCCGAGATTCTGGGCAATGCCGTGGCCGAAAAATACGGCAATAAGATGCCCCTGCTCGTAAAATTCATCGATGCTGAGAAGGATTTGAGCATTCAGGTTCATCCTAACGATGAGATGGCACAGCGCATACACAACAAATTCGGCAAGACCGAGATGTGGTATGTCATCGATGCCAAGCCGGGAAGTTATCTGTATGCCGGATTCAAGGACAACATAACAAAAGAGGAATACAAAAAGCGCATTGCCGAGGGAACGATAACCGACGTAATCGCAAAGCATTTTGTAAAGCCGGGCGACGTGTTCTATCTTCCTGCCGGAAGAATTCACGCCATCTGCGGCGGCATTCTGCTTGCCGAGGTTCAGCAGTCAAGCGACGTGACATACCGCATCTTCGACTACAACCGCCCGGGCATGGACGGCAAGCCTCGCGAACTGCATACCGAACTTGCAGCCGACGCGCTCAACTTCCACGTTGAGGACGAATACCGCACGCAATACACCACGCAGGAGGAAAGAGCAAACAGAGTTATCGAATCGCCTTATTTCAGCGTGAGAGTAACGGAACTGAGCCGTCCGTTCCACCGCAATCTTATAAAGTACGACAGTTTCATCATTTGCATGTGCATCGAGGGCGACTGCCACATCAACATCCGCTCTACGGGCGACCAGATTATGCTGAAGGAGGGCAACAGCTGTCTGATTCCTGCCGCAATTGCCGACTACGACGTTGTTCCGATAAACGAGAAGACGCGCATTCTCGATGCGTTCATCGACAACAAAAACCGAACGCTATCGCACGCTATCACTCGTTTTCTGCATATCACGGAAAAGTAGTAAAAGAAACTAACATAAAAAAAACGATGGAAACGATGGAAACGCTAATCTGCATTTCCATCGTTTTTTCTTATTTAAAAGTCGAAGAATCGCTTTATCCAAATCAAAATCAATCCGTAACGAACAAAATTTCAATTCCAACTACATTCTTTTTTTGAAAGAATTATTCAAACCTAATACTCTTTGCCGGCAAAATTCTCGAAACCATATACGACGGAGCAATCAGCACAACCATCGAAATAACGAACGTACCTACATTCAGCAGTAAAATCAGCGGAACGTTCATGATAATAGGCACGCTGTCAACATAATAGTTCTGCGGATTCAGATGAATCAGACCCGTGTATTTCTGGACAAGGCAGATGCCGAGACCTATCACGTTTCCGAAAATCATACCCTTGCCGATAACGAAGACCGAGAAATGCAGAAAAACTTTGCGCATCTGAGTATTCGACGCTCCCAAAGCCTTAAGAATTCCAATCATGTTGGTGCGCTCAAGAATGATGATAAGCAAGCCGCTGACCATCGAGAAGGCTGCCACGGCAAGCATCAGACCAAGGATTATCCACACGTTCATGTCGAGCAGACCGAGCCACGCAAATATCTGCGGAGTAAGTTCGGTTATCTTGCTAACAGAATAGTAGTTGCCGTAATTGTCCGCCCGCGCGTTAATCTTCTTGCGCAAGTGAGTGCAGCCGGTGTTCAGCATCGAGAAATCCTTCAGGCTTATCTCAACTCCCGAGCACTGGTCGTCGTTCCACTTGTTCAGTTGGTTAACGGTGTAAATATCGGTCAAGACGAAGTTTTTGTCATATTCAGACAGATGTGTCTCGAAGATTCCGGCAATCTGAAATCGGCGCACGCGGATATTGTCTTCGATGTAATATGTGTAGACTTTGTCGCCGAGTTTCAGACCGAGCATATCGCACATGGACTGTGAAATGAGAATCTGCTTGCTCGGCTCCTTGTCCGAGAAATCTGGAACTTTGCCTGCCACCAAATGCGAACGGTAGAACGACATGTCGTACTCCTGCCCCACTCCTTTCAGAACCATGCCCTGAAAGTTGTCGTTAGTCTTAATCATTCCGTTTTTCTGCGAATATCGCTGATAATGCGCAACTTCGGGCACACTCTCAACAACCTTCTTCAGACTGTCGTGAAACTGGATGTTGTATTCCTTAACCGAACGCTGGTCGGACGCATTGCTTATCCTCACCTCAGATGTGAAACCGATAACCTTGTCGCGAATATCCTGCTTAAAGCCCACGACAACCGACACCGCCACAATCATCACCGCCAGACCGAGAGTTATTCCGATGGTGGCAATACGGATTGCAGGACGAGAAACATTCTTCCCGTCCTGCTTTCCACCATATATTTTCTTTGCTATGAAGTATTCGAACTGCATATTTACTCAACCCTTCCCGGATAAGCCTCGAGCGCCTTCTGCAACACCACGAGAGCCCTTGTTAAATCCTCTTTCTTAAGCACATAGGCGATGCGGACTTCGTTCTTGCCAGAGCCCGGCGTTGTGTAGAAGCCAGATGCCGGAGCCATCATCACCGTCTCGCCCTCGTAGTTGAACTCTTCCAAGCACCAAGCACAGAACTTCTCGCTGTCGTCAACCGGAAGTTTTGCGACGGTATAGAACGCTCCCATCGGTATTGGCGAATACACGCCCGGAATGCGGTTCAGACCGTCAATCAGGCACTTGCGTCGCTCAACATATTCGTCGTAAGTCTCGCGGCTGTATTCCTCTGGTTCGTCGAGCGAAGCCTCGGCAGCAATCTGTCCGATGAGTGGCGGACTCAAGCGAGCCTGACAGAATTTCATCACAGCCTTGCGCACCTCTTCGTTCTTTGTAATGAGCGCGCCGATACGGATTCCGCACTCGCTATATCTCTTTGAAACAGAGTCGATAAGAACTACATTATCCTCGATGCCTTCGAGATGGCAAGCCGAGATGTAAGGCGAACCGGTATAGATGAACTCGCGGTAAACCTCGTCGGAGAAGAGATACAAATCGTACTTCTTTACAAGGTCGCGAATCTGGTTCATCTCTCGGCGAGTGTAAAGATATCCCGTCGGATTATTCGGGTTGCATATTAGAATCGCTCGGGTTCGCTCGTTTATCAGTTCCTCGAACTTATCGACTTTTGGAAGGCAGAAACCCTCGTCGATAGTCGTTGCAATGGTACGGATTACCGCTCCGGCAGAGATTGCGAACGCCATGTAGTTGGCGTATGCAGGCTCTGGCACGATAATCTCGTCGCCCGGATTAAGGCACGAAAGGAATGCGAAAAGCACCGCCTCTGAACCTCCCGAAGTGATGATTATATCGTCGGGAGTAACGTTTATATTGTACTTTTTGTAATAGTTTACCAGTTTCTTACGATAACTCAGATAGCCCTGCGAAGGACTATATTCAAGAATCGTGCGGTCGATGTTCTTTATTGCTTCAATCGCCGCTCGTGGTGTTGGCAGGTCGGGCTGACCGATGTTAAGGTGATATACATGCACACCTCTCTCTTTAGCCGCAGCGGCCAAAGGTGCTAACTTTCGGATAGGCGATTGAGGCATCTCAGTGCCTCGAATTGAAATTTTCGGCATTTTTATACATTAAATTTAATCGAGGTGCAAATATAAGATTTTATTCTAAAATAAAAGCAAGAAAATAAAAAAATGGTTCATCTTTCGCCAAAATGAATAAAACACTTATATTTTTTAATTTTCCAGAGACAGAATCGGGCTTTTCGGGGATGTCGCGACCGAAAAATCCGAGCCACGGAAAGCGAGCCTCATTTATCATGCATTTTTTACCGCTTATCAATTTTTTGTTGTATCTTTGCGCGAAATAACAATAAAAAACATTCAAAAATTATGATGCATAACTGGTTCGAGTGTAAGGTACGCTACGAAAAGACAATGGAGAACGGAGTGCAGAAAAAGGTTACTGAGCCTTACTTGGTAGATGCACTCAGCTTTACTGAAGCAGAGGCGAGGATTATCGAGGAGATGACTCCATTCATGAGCGGAGAATTCCTTGTAAGCGACATTAAACGTGCACAGTACAGCGAACTGTTCGAAAGTTTCGAGGAGGCTGCCGACAAGTGGTTCAAGGCAAAACTTACATTCATCACTCTCGACGAGAAGAGCGGCAAAGAGAAAAAGACTTCGACTAACGTGCTTGTTCAGGCTGCCGACCTTCGCGATGCAACAAAGAAACTTGACGAAGGAATGAAGGGCACAATGGCCGATTACGAGATTTCATCTATTGCCGAAACTCCTATCATCGACGTGTTCCCATACTCAGCAGAACCTAACGACAAACCTGAGTTTGAAGGTGCTGCCGACCTGACAAAAAAAGAATAAAAATGACAGAAATACAGAAGAATCTCAACGAGATAAACAACGAATTAGTGGATGGCTGCCAATTGGTAGCCATCTCTAAATATCACCCTGCCCAGTCTATACAAGAGGCATACGATGCCGGACAGAGAGTCTTCGGCGAAAGCCACGTTCAGGAAATTGAACAGAAGGTAAAGGTGCTGCCATCAGACATAGAATGGCACTTTATCGGACACCTGCAAACCAACAAAGTAAAATACATCGCTCCGTACATCTCGCTTATACACGCGGTAGACAGCGAGAAACTATTCCGCGAAATAAACAAGCAGGCGGCAAAGTGCAACCGCAACATAAAGGTGCTCATCCAACTTCACGTTGCACAGGAAGAGACAAAGTTCGGCTTTACGCCCGACGAGGCTTTCGAGTTCCTTGGCAGCGGAATCCTCGACGAACTCCCGAATGTAACCGTTGCCGGAGTGATGGGTATGGCATCCAACATTGACAACGAGGAGCAGATAAGAGGCGAATTCAAGCAGATAAAAGCCTTCTTCGACAAGTGCAAGCAGACAATCTTTGCCGGCAATCAGGACTTCAAGGAAATCTCGATGGGAATGAGCCACGACTACAAGATTGCAATGCAGGAAGGCTCAACAATGATTCGCGTAGGAACAAGGATTTTCGGGGCAAGAGTCTATTAGATTGCACAAAAAAGCAGTTTTTGTGAATTTTTCTTTGGTTTGTAAAATAAATCTCTTATTTTTGCACAAATAATTTAAGTTTGTGCAATGGATAATATACCTAGTTATATTTCATTTATACAGAAGAGCATCATTGACAACTGGGACCGCGACGCGCTAACCGACTATCAGGGTGTGACTCTGCAATACAAGGATATAGCTCGAAAAATTGAGAAACTGCATATCCTTTTTGAGAATAGCGGCGTGCAGAAGGGCGACAAGATTGCCCTGTGCGGCCGAAACTGCGCCAACTGGGCAGTTGCCTTTCTTGCAACCCTAACCTATGGTGCGGTTGCCGTTCCTATTCTTCACGAATTCAAGGCCGAACAGGTTCACAACATCGTGAACCATTCTGACGCAAAACTGCTGTTTGCAGGCGATGTCGTGTGGCCTACCCTCAATGCCGACATGATGCCTAACATCGAGGGCGTGGTAAACATTCCCGACTACTCGCTGGCTCTGTCGCGTTCGGAAAAACTAACCTATGCGCGCGAGCATCTGAACGAGATGTTCGGAAAGAAATTCCCTTGCAACTTCCGCAAAAACCACATTCAGTATCATGTTGACCAGCCAGACGAACTGGCTCTCATCAACTATACCTCGGGCTCTACCGGACGCTCAAAGGGTGTGATGGTTCCTTACCGTGCAATGTGGTCTAACATGGATTTCGCCTGCAAGGTTATTCCTATGGGCGGACCGGGCAAGAAGGTTATCTCTATCCTTCCGATGGCGCACATGTACGGTATGGCATTCGAGTTCATCTACGAGTTTACGCAAGGTGCGCACATCTACTATCTCACCCGTATTCCAAGCCCGAAAATCATCTTTCAGGCATTTCAGGAAATCAAGCCGTTCATCGTCATCGCTGTGCCTCTCGTAATCGAGAAGATTATCAGAAAGTACGTTCTGCCTGAACTCGACACTACGCTGATGCGTCTTCTGCTTAAACTTCCAATCGTGAGCGACAAGATTCGCGAGAAGATTTGCCAGAAGGTTGTTGCAGCCTTCGGAGGCGAGTTCTACGAGGTGATTATAGGCGGAGCAGCCTTCAGTCAGGAGGTTGAGGAATTTATGCACCAGATTAAGTTCCCTTATACCGTTGGATACGGAGCAACCGAGTGTGCCCCTATCATCTGCTACGAGGATTACAAGACCTTTAAGAAGGGCTCATGCGGAAAGGCTGCCCTGCACATGCAGGTTAAGATTGACAGTCCTAACCCGGAGACAACCGTTGGCGAAATCTTGGCAAAGGGTCCTAACGTGATGCTTGGCTACTACAAGAACGATGAGGCAACGAAAGAAACCATCATTGACGGCTGGTATCACACCGGCGACCTCGGAATCATGGACAAGGAGGGCAACGTATTCATCAAGGGACGCTCAAAGAACATGCTTCTCGGCTCTTCGGGACAGAACATCTACCCAGAGGAGATTGAGGACAAACTGAGCGGACAACTTTATGTAAACGAGTGCGTTGTTGTTCAGCGCGGCGAGAAGCTTTGCGCACTCATCTACCCAGACTACGAGGAGGCTCGCAAGAAGGGCTTGAGCGACAAGGATATTGCCGACATCATGCAGGAGAACAAGACTCTGCTGAACACCGAACTTCCAGCATACTGCCAGATTTCATCTATAGAGATAAGAAAAGAGGAGTTCGAGAAGACTCCGAAACGAAACATAAAACGCTATTTGTATCAGTAATAACTACCAATAGCGCAGAAGCAAAAGCGATTTCCGTCTTGGAAATCGCTTTTTTCTTCTTCGATGGTGTGAAGTACATCACGCACTTTCATCCAACTGCCAATCATTCTTTTTCCGAAAAGATATTCGTTTTTCCATAAGATATTCACACTTCGAAATATTCACAAATTAAATATTATGACTATTTTTGTAATCGTAATTGACAAAACGGTCAGTTGCATATTTTTATACTCTACTTCATCAAACTTATTTGTACGAATATGTTATTTCTGAATGTTTCTTTTGGTCTTTTTGCTTTTTTGCCTGAAGGCTGGCTGTTTATGGCTTTTGTTATAACAATGGAGGCTTTTATCATGAGTTTCTTTCTGTCGAGAAAGAAGTTTGAAAAAAGAATCTCTATCGCTGCCACAACATCAAATATTATAAGCGGAATCATCGGAATAATGGCTTCATTATTACTCAATGGAGGATGGTGGCTGGTTGTGTGGTTTCCTTGGGTCAGTTCGCATGAGGTAAACGTTCACAACACCACGGAATTGACAGGTTTGCTGATTTATTATGTCGTAGCCATGATATTATCTGTTCTCATAGAGATGCTAATAAATCACTTAATATTAAGAACCAGATACAGCTTTAAATCAACATTTAAGGCTACGCTTATAGCCAATGCGTCAAGCTACGTTTTGGGAGCTATACTTATTGCATACTTTTGTCTGTGAATTAGTTTTCACTTCGTTACAGTAATTATTCCGAGCAAAACAAACTGAATATCGAAAAGAAAAAATCGGGCAGCAATCCGTAATGCAAGAAAGCCGCCCGACTGTTTTCCGAAATAAAAATCGGATTCTATATAATTGTAGTAGTTTCTTATTTTCCGGCTATGAGCCTATACGAAATTACATCGCGGCTCTTTACCAGCAGTTTGCGGTCGGCCTTGTTTTTGAGCGATGTCTTGCCCTCGGCCTTGTGAGTCCAGAGGTTATAGACCTTATAGACTTTCGTGCTGAAATCGGTGCTTAGTTTGCTCACCTCTTTATCCGTAAGATTGAAATCCTGCCAGTTTAACTGATAAGAGATGTCGCTGCGCGTTGGGTTGAGGATTGTGAAAGCCCAGTCGCCGCCAGCCAACGGCTTGAACCAGAATTGGAGTCCGTCGCGGTCGCAATAGTGCAATCCCTGAACGCCGAGCGTGTCTTGGTCAACGGCAATCATCTCCTTGTTAAGGATGATGTTGCGCGTTGCCTCGCTCATAGAGCGCAGGTCGTTGCCCAGAATAAGCGGACTCGCCATCATGCACCACATGGTAAAGTGCGCGCGGTCTTCGTTCTCGGTCATGCCATTTCCAACCTCAAGCATGTCGGGGTCGTTCCAGTAGCCCTTGCCGGCATACTGGCGCAGCGTGTCGTTATACTGAATACATTGCATAACGCCAAACTGGGTGTATCCCGGAAAAACGCGCAGAGAGTCGAAATTACACCAAATGTCGGGAGTTGTGCGCCACGAATGACCGATTTCGCGCGCCCATCGCCAAGGACGGCTGTTTCCCCACTCGCACATGCTCAGGAAGATTGGGCGGCCGGCAGCCCTGAGCGCATCGCTTATAAGCTGATATGCTCCGCGAGGGTTTACGTTCTCGGTGTTGCACCAGTCGTACTTCAGATAGTCAACGCCCCAACGGGCATACTGTATGGCATCCTGATACTCATGTCCGAGCGAGCCGGGCATATTGGCGCAAGTGTTTGTTCCGGCATCGCTGTAGATTCCGAGTTTCAAGCCCTTTGAATGAACATAATCGGCCACCGCCTTCATTCCGTTCGGAAACTTCTTGGCATCGGCCTGAATGAAACAGTTTTCGTCGCGCTGTCCGTGCCAGCAGTCGTCGATGTTGATGTAGGTGTAGCCTGCATCACGCAAGCCGCTCTCTGCCATAACATCGGCAATGCCTTTTATAATTTCTTCGGAGATGTTGCCCTGAAACTTGTTCCATGTGCTCCATCCCATCTGCGGCTTGTCAGCCAGTTTTTCCCATTTCTGTGCCATTGCCGGCATTGCCGCAAGGGCGATGAATGTGCCCGCCAAGGCTATTTTTCTGATGATTTTCATGATATTTTTGTTTATTTTGAATTTACGATGATGTTCGCCGATTTCAGTCCGTCGGAACTGCAACCGAGGGTGATTGCAGAAGGCGTTTCTGTGCCTTGTACCAGAATCTGAGCCAAGCCGTTGAATGCTGGAATGCTGAACGATTTGCAGTCCTTCTCCTTCGGATGGTCGGCTCCGAGATACATCGGGTCGCCATTGCCGACACCCAAGATGCGCGCATCGCCGTTCAGACTGAAATTCAGCATCGGACAGGCATCGGGCACAATTCTGCCTTTGGCATCCTGTACCTCAACGGTGATAACAGCCAAGTCTCTGCCGTCTGCCGTAATCGTCTGGCGGTCGGACTTCAGCACAATCTTAGTTGCCGGCTTTGTTGTCTCTACGGTTTCGGTCATGATGCGCTTGCCGTTCTTGTAGCCAACAGCCACAACGCGACCAGGCTGATAGACGGCTTTCCATTTCAGATGACCGTTTTTAGGCATCTTCTGTCTGCCAAGCTTCTTGCCATTTACGGTGAGTTCAACCTCGTCGCAGTTGCTGTAAGCCCAAAGGTCGATTTCTTCGCCTTCGTGGCCTTGCAGATTCCAATGCGGAAAGATGTGAAGCGTAGGCTCGTCGGTCCACCACGATTTCAGATACCAAGCCTCATCTTTCCAAAATCCGCAGTAGTCGAGAATGCCGAATTCCGAGTCGGTTGCAGGATAAGAGAGCGGATTAGGCTCTCCGCGATAGTCGAAGCCAGTCCAGTAGAACAGTCCCGCGCCCCACGGACGTTCGTCGTAGAACTTCCATCCGCGCTCTATCACGTTTTCAACCTCGTATGTTCGTCCCGAGCGGTTGTAACTTACCATTCTGCCCGGAAATTTGTCCGACTCAAAATAGCAGCCGCGAGTTCCGCAGCCAGTCGTCTCTTCCGTTCCGACAATACGCCACGACGGATTCGCCTTCTTGCGGTTATCAACATCGTTCTGCGCTATGTAGTTGAATCCCACAACATCAAGTCCCTTTATCAGCTCCGTTCCGCCGGCATTTGCCACGGTGCTTGGTCGTGTTGGGTCGAAAAGCCGTGTGTACTCGCGCATAGCCTCGGCAAGACGAGTGCCCTGAATGTTGTTCTCCAAGCCCCACTCCTCGTTTCCGTCGCTCCAGAGGATGACAGACGGATGGTTGCGGTCGCGCTTTATCATGCGTTCGAGCAGTCGGAGATGCTCTTCGTTGATGCCCATAAGTCGGTTTTCGTCGATGACGAGAATGCCCTCGCGGTCGCACACATCGAGCACGGCAGGAGTAATTGGGTTGTGCGATGCCCGATAAGCGTTGCAGCCGAATTTCTTCAGTTGCTTTATGCGCCATGCCTGCAAAGCATCAGGAATAGCCGAGCCAACGCCGGCATGGTCTTGGTGCATGTTCACGCCCTTCAATTTAAGTTGTCTGCCGTTAAGCAGAAAGCCTTTTTCGGCATCGAAGGCGATGTGGCGAATACCTGTCGTAGTAAGATATTCATCAACCACCTTGCCATCTTGAAGAATGGTTGTTTCGACCTTGTAGAGATAAGGGTCGGCGGTGCTCCACAGATGCGGCTTGCTAACCGAAAGGCTCTGTTTGCAGGCTGATGTCTGCTTCGCTTTAAGACTGAGCGACGACGGTTCGCTTTTTGCCACCTCATTGCCATCAGCATCGAGCAGACACTGGCGCACCTCACATCGGGCCGCCTTCAAACCGCCATTGAAGACTTCGGTTTCGACCGTCAAAGTAGCCTCGGAATAAGGCTGCTGAAGAGTTGAGTAAACGAATGTTCCGAAAGGCGCGACGCTGACCTCGGCAGACTTGTCGAGCCACACATCGCGGTAGATTCCTGCGCCCTCGTAAAACCAACCTTCCTCGAGCGAGGCGTCGGCACGGACGCAGATGAGATTGTCGCCGCCATAATTAACGTACGGCGTTATGTCGTAAACCTGAGTGGCATATCCGCTCGGCTCTGTGCCCATATAAAATCCGTTGAACCACACTTGCGAATTGCGGAAAATGCCGTCGAAACGCAGCACAAGACGCTTGCCCAAATCGCCGTTGTCTATTCTGACTGTTTTTCTGTACCAGCCCACGCTCGTTTCGGGATACTTCCAGCCAACGGTCTTGTAGCCGTGCGAATGGCTTGCCTCCGAAGCGTATGGCAACGCCGCAACCCAGTCGTGCGGAATCTGCACATCTTGCCACGCAGAATCGTCGAACTTCAGGATATAAGGTCCTTGATTGTGAATAGAATTCGCCTTTGTAAGGTAGTTGAAATATTCAGTTCCACAGCCGAAATCCTTCTTTGGGTCGGCAGCGTTTCCGAAGGCAAACTTCCAGCCTTTGTCAAGACGGATGGTCTCGCGCGGAGTTTTCTGCGCCTGCATCAATCCGACGTTAGCCAAAAGTGCTATTATCAATAAAAATCTTAGTCTCATTTATTTGTATAAAGGTTTTGCAGACGAAAGTTGCACACGCCGGAGACTGAATATGCCCGACCGTGCGCAACTTCGTTTTAATCAAAAAAACATCTATTCTGCTTCGAGCACGAGAACACGGCTCGACCAACTTGTATTCTTGTGATAGTCAACATTATGCTTGTACGGAATCTCAAGTCCGTTGCTCATCAGATATGCTCCGCTGAACGATTTTCCCTCGAACGCCAGAGGCTCGTTGTCTATTCTGTTAAGTTCGTGAACCTTATACATTCGCGAAGGGTCGAGGCCTGCCATCTGCACGCGCGGCAGGTGCTCGTTCATCATGTGCACGAGTTTGTACCAGAAGAATACGGCCTTGTCTTTCTGCTCGGTTACATACATCAGCGAAGCCACGTTCTTGTTGTCGTAAGGCGAGACAAGGCGGTACAAATCGCCAAACTGAACAACCGGGCGTATCGTTTTGTACTCGGCAATGGCATTACGGCAGAGTTTCTTCTCCTCGTCGCTAAGATTCTTTGGCTGAAGTTCCATGCCGAGGCGACCGGTCATAGCCACGTCAATTCTGTATTTCAGCGGAATGGTCCGGAATGTCTGATGCGACGGCGAGTTTCCGATGTGCTGTCCCATAGCTATCGACGGGAAGAAGTACGATGTGCCCCATTGCATGAAGATTCGCTGAAGAGCGTCGGTGTTGTCGCTCACCCAGAACTCATCGAAATAAGGCATCAAGCCCCAGTTTACTCGTCCTCCGCCACTCGAACAGTTCTGAATGGTGAGGTCGGGATACTTGGCGCGGATTCTTTGGCAAGTCTTCTCCAAACCGCGGATATACTCTATGAACAAATGACTCTGATTGTCTTTGCTAAGATAGTTTGAGCCGTGGTTTACGATGCTCATGTTAGCATCCCACTTTATGTAACTGATGCGCGGATTCTCGGTCATTAAATCATCAACGACCTTGAATACAAAGTCCTGAACCACAGGGTTCGACATATCCAGAACGAGTTGTGTACCGCCTCGTCCGCAGGTAGCCTCGCGTCCCGGAGCCTTTACAATCCAGTCGGGGTGCTTCTCGTAGAGTTCGCTCTTGTTGTTGGTCATCTCAGGCTCAATCCAGATGCCAAACGAGATGCCGTTTTTGTCGGCACACTTAACCAGATTACCGATGCCGTTTGGAAGTTTGCGCTTGTCTACAACCCAGTCGCCAAGGCTCGAGTTGTCTACGTTGCGCGGATATTTGTCGCCAAACCAGCCATCGTCCATAACAAAGAGTTCGCCTCCCATTCCGGCAATGTCGCCCATCATCTGGTCCATGCCCTCCTCGTTTATGTTAAAGTAGACGCCCTCCCAGCTGTTAAGCAAGATGCGGCGTTCCTTGTCGCCGTGAGCCAGTCTGTACTTTCTGCCCCACTTGTGGAAGTTTCGGCTGGCGCCGCTCAATCCTTCTTCTGAATAAGTAAGGGCCAAGGCTGGAGTTGTGAATACCTCGCCCTTCTTCAGATGGTAGGTCGAATTCTCCTCGTTTATTCCGGCAAAGAAACGGTGATACTCGCCGTCGCCGGTATCGACATACAGTTTGTATGCGCCGGGATAGCACAGAGCCGCGCCGATTACCCTTCCACGGGTTTCGTTCGGCTTTCCGTCGAGCGAGAACATCACCTCGGCATGAGCCAGATGAGCGTTTCGCACGGCATCTTTGTTCTTTATCATTTTTACTCCGGGCGTGAGGGGTTCCTGACAGAGGCGCGCCTCGTTTGCCCACGAGCCGTAGAGCGACGAAATCCACACATCGCCGCGACGGATAGGCAGCGAGCCCGATAGGAACTTCTGCAAATCGACGTTCTTCTTTTCCTGATGCGAGATTTCAGTCCAAGTCTCAATCATATCAACATTATCGTAAGCCTTGTAAAACACGTTCACGAAGAACGGATAAACGCGGTCTTTCATCTTGACAACTGTAATTCGGGCATCGCCGTCTTTCTTTGTCTCGGTGCCCTGCACAACCATCTGAAGACTCATGTTTCCGTCGGCATGAAGCACAGAAAGAGCGGCCTCGTCGGCTCCGTTCATGCCATAAACGGGATATGCGGCAAACTTGTCCTTCGCTGTCTGCTCAACGGTCTTGGCATCGGCATCGGAGAGTTTTGTGCCGTAGTAAATAACCTTCAGTTCGTCCGACTTGTCGGCCTGAAGAAGAAGCGTTGTCCTTGGCGTAGAGATGTTTAGCACATCGGCAAAAGCCGATAACGACAGCATCAGCGCCACCGATAAAACTATTCTTTTTTTCATTTTTTATGATTTTAGAAAAAGGTATTGCAAATATACGGACAAAACTCTTTTTCTCATACACAATTTTTATTTGGTTTCGATACTTTTTAGTCAACTTGCTCTCCCTATCTTGGATGTACCTTCGATGTTCCATATAGCTTCCCTCTATCTTCCCTCTACCTTCCTTCTACCTACCCTCTTCCTACCTTCTTCCTACCTTCTTCCTACCTTCTTCCTACGACGCATATACTAAACGAACAAATTCTGACGAAA
>JAEEGH010005448.1_pt1 | contig 31928 bp, 34 predicted proteins | sample 9134181 | NCBI WGS metagenome assembly JAEEGH01 (sample SAMN16246544, study PRJNA631951) | gut metagenome | biome: gut microbiome; feature: rumen; material: DP-attached | host: Bos | place: Iran: Karaj | collected 2018-10
GGGTATTTCTTCTTGTAGCTTACATCCCTGTTCCGGCCCATATTGCCGGTGGAAAGGATGTGGGACAGAATCTTGCGCGCCTTCCCGGAGTATTTCCCGGAGGCATCGTACATAGGAATGCACTCCACAGGAGTTCCCAACCAGTCGGCCATCAGGGCCGCAAACGCCTTCCACTCAGTCTGAAGCCTCATCTCAACTATGCGGCTCTGCAGCAGGTCCCTGTCAATTTCATCGCGATACACATACAGCAAGCGGCAAAGGTCGCACACCTGCCTCAGCCCGATTCCTTCCCTGAAAAGATGCTGGAGTATGTGGCAGAAAACATATACCACGTCCACATTGGCGGAAGGAAGTTTCACGGCAACCCCGTCATTGTCCCAGATCCTGAAATCCTTGTCCGAGAACATCTTCTCCGCCATAGCATCCAGCACCGCATCCTGGCGCCTTGTCAGGAAGACATGCATCGATCCATGCAGCTCCAGGATGAACCTGGAAAAATACATCGCCACGTGAAGTTCCTTCGGATTGTCCCCGAATACCTTGGACGCCTTTGGGGCGAGTATCTGCTTTGCTGCTTCATATTCATTCTCGGCGATTAGCAGGTCCACATCCCCGCAGCTCCTCCTGATAGGATTCCTGTACGCCTGCGCAATTCCCTGACCCTTAAGCAGAAGCGGATGCAGTCCCTCGGCTTCCAGCTTGCTGATTACCGCTCCGATAAAAGTGTTCATCTTGAGGTTGTACTGCTCTATGGAGTACACCTTCTTGGCAAACGCCTTGCTTTGCTGACGGTCAAAAACGTCCTGGATCTCAAAGCCGAGCCCCTTGTCTTCACATCCGTCAAAGGCGGATGCCATCAGCCCCACAAGCTTCTGCTCCTGGGCAAGCTGATAGACGGCCTCCCAGTCCACCTTATCCTGCTGCACTCCGTTCCAGAACCGGGAACTTCCCCACAGCCCGGTAGAGGTCAAAGCCAGAAACGCCTTGACATTCACATCGTCTACCTTGTATTTCTTACCGTAAAGTCCCATTAACTAACTATTTAAGATAATCAACGATGGTACCGAGAATCTTTCCGGCCGCGTCTCCATCCCCGTAAAGATGAGGGAACTCTATCTGCTTGCCACAGAATGAATCGTACGCAGCAACAATGCGGTCAAAATCAGCATCGGCTATTGTTCCAGCTCCATGCTCCACAATCTCCACCCATTCGGTCTCCGGACGCAGGATTACACAAGGCCTCTGATAGAAGAATGCTTCTTTCTGTACCCCGCCGCTATCTGTCACAACAAGGGCGGCATTCTTTTCCAGAACAATCATCTCAAGGAAAGAGACTGGAGGGATGACAATTATGCGTTCTGAGCTCAAAAGCGTCTCATATAGGTACTTGCCAGAACTGTCAGAGAGCATCTTCCTGGTCCTCGGATGAAGCGGAATCACAACCTTAATATTTTTTTCCTCCGCGATATTTAGCAGGGCCGAGAATATTGACTGCAGCCTCAGCGGATTATCGGTATTGAAATCGCGATGCACGGTAGCCAGCACATAATTTCCGGTTTCCAGTTCAAGACGCTGAAGGATATCGCTCCGCTTTTCGGCAACTGTACCGTAATACAAGCTGTTATCATACATTACATCTCCAACATAACAGACAAGCCTCCTTCTTCCCTCATAAAATCGTGCAGAGTCCAAATCCAACCCCTCATTCTTGAGGTTATCCACAGCCGCAGCGGTAGGAGCAAACAGAATAGATGACAGATGGTCACATACAATCCTGTTAACCTCCTCAGGCATAGCCATATTGAATGAGCGCAAACCTGCCTCTACATGAAATACAGGAACGTGAAGTTTTGCTGCAGCAACAGCACCGGCAAGCGTAGAATTGGTATCTCCATAAAGCACAACGCCATGGAATCGTTCAGACAGCAGTACCTTCTCTATACCCTCCATCATCCTTGCTGTCTGGATTCCCTGACCGCCGGAACCGACTCCCAGGTTGAAGTCCGGTGCCGGTATTCCCAGCTCGTCAAAGAAAACGGCAGACATGTTCTCGTCATAATGCTGGCCGGTGTGAAGGATTTTCTCCTGCACAACATTCCTGAACCTATCTCTAACGGCTCTGGATAAAGCCGCTGCCTTGATGATCTGAGGCCTGGCACCTATTATTGTAAGTAACTGAATCATATCACCTAAAGTTATAATGATAATCCGGATTCTCTTTCATAATCTGAAGACTCTTCGGATATTCTTCGACAAACCAGGTCAGGAAGGCAGTAACATCAATATGGTCTTCCAACAGTTTTTTCCGTTTTAACTGCCACTCAGAAGACAAATCTGATTTATCCCGCCCAAGCAGCTCCAAGCACTTATCCAAAGCATTTCTCTGATCTTCCAGACTTTCAGAGTAACAGAAACACAGCCCATAGTTATCCTGCTGGTCCTTGAGATAGTATGACCCGGAATCATAGTTAATAATAGACGGAACTCCAAGCATGGAAGCCTCAGACGGTATTGTACGGCTTTCTCCCCAAACCAAAGAAGCAAAAGCTATTACATCAAAAATACGTTCTGGTTTTGTCTTCAGACGGAATTCTTCCAAAGCCTCAGGCAGTTTTCCCTCCGAGGAAATGAAAACTTTCGCATACTTGGATAGCTCCTTAACCGCCGCTATTTTGTTAGACTCAGAAATACCCTGATGTCCCCGGTCGTGGGTGGCATTCCATGCAATAAAGCGTATCAGAACATACTTATCTTCTTCCGATACACCCAATTCCTTCAGAATGGATCTGTCTGGTTGGTAGTATTTTGGATGGAGATATGCAAGTTCGTGATACCCGGCATAATGAATTTCCTTCTTTGAGATAACCGGATGCTCATAAATACCTGTAAGCACAGCCTCTGAAAACGGTTCACACAAACGGACCTGTTCCATATTGAAAGTATCGTTGAGAGTAATATGAGGCTTCCTGTACAGGAATGATGCCTGGGCGGCATAAGGAGAACCATGGCTCAACAGGATGTCAGGCTTGAACTTCAGGCACTGCCGCCATTCCATGAAATCGAATTTCAGCAGTCCTATCGCCTTCCCCGTCAATGAGTTGTATTTCTTGCCAAAAGATTTATATTCAAATCCTTCAGACTCCAGCAATTCTTTTTCGAATTCCTTCTCCCTTAACGTAAAAAGAACCTTGTGCCCGTCTCTGATAAAATTGTGAGCGGCATTTCTGAATATGTGAACGTGAGCCGGATGGCCTATATCTATGAGTATATTCATTTCAACTATAGCTGCAGATAAAACATTTTGCCGTTTTCACGGGTTTTCAAATGGTCTGTATATACAAACCGGACTTTACACTCTTCTCCTGTGTGCCTATGGACCGCATCTATTATAATTGCCTCATCCTGATCCGTGTATCCTTTCCCCTTGACTATCTCAAAAGTGATTTCCATAGGAGAAAGCTTATACAGACGATATCCCTCAACATTAAGATCCTTTATCAAATGGGCAAAACTAGGACAAGTCAGAACACACCCGTTCTCAAGTTGAATAAGGTCAGACTGCCTTCCGATAACCTCTTCCAGTAACTGTCCATTATAGAAACTGTTATATCCCCGGGCAAGCTTAACGACATCCCCTATCTCATAGCGGATGAAAGGAAAAACGGTGTTCGTCAGATCAGTGATAATAGCAGGGCCCAATCTTGAATCTTTTACGGTTTCCTCGATTTGCACCAAACAGTTATATCCCACTTTGAAATACTCTTCCCTGTCAAGCCTGAAACCTTTAATTCCTCCATCGTTGGCTCCATAGCTATTCATTATGTGGGACTTGAAGGCTTCGTAAACTGTATCATAATACACATCCGAGAATATTTCTGATGTCGGGAAACAAGCCCTTATGTCGAGCTGATCCTGCAAGTTATTCTTTATAACATACTTAGCAAGCAGGTAAAGTGATGTCGAGAAGCCATATATGTAATGGATATTCTTCTTTCGGATCAAGTCCACACATTCGGCAAATCTTTCATCAGAAACCACAACGGTACTGAACGGTATTTTATTCTTTAACCCATAGAACAGGTTATGGAGTCTTGACTTTTTGTTTTCAGGCAGGATGGAAGAAGCTCCAAGAGCCAAAAACTTATCGCCATAGCAATAGCCGGTTTTCTGCCACATAATGGTTTGATAGGCATTGCCGAAGCCCCACGAATTGTTGTCCCTGACATAGTGTAGAGGGATGCCGCTGCTTCCACCCGTAGCAGATTCGTTATAATGGAAAGAAGATTTGTTGTCAAGCAAGATATCGTCAAACCTCTCCCTTATTATATCCTTGGTAAGGACGGGTATTCTTTCCAAATCTTCAATGGTCTTAATATCAGCAGGATTGATATTATGGCTATCAAACAATTCTCTATAATACCTGGAATGGCTGTATGCCGTATTAACCAGATTCCTAAGCTTCTGCTCCTGCCATTGACGTATCCGGGAAGGGTCCCATTTCTCCATCTGCCTGATAGTTCCATACCATTTTTTCATGTTGGTGTGGAACTTGAAATCAACCAGACTGATGACTCCCAATATCAAACTCTGCTTTATCTTTCCCATACTATTTTAACTATTTTCTATTCCATATGTTTTCAGCAACAGTGGTTTGATATATTCCCAACTGTGGACGGACAAAGACTCCCTGGCTTTGGCTATAATCCTTTTTGCCGCATCCTGATCTTTAACCGAAAGTATCATCTTATCAGCCAGTTGCTGAACGTTATCGCTTTCAAACAGATAGCCGTTAACCCCCTCTTCTATCATGTAAGGAATTCCACCGACATTGCTGGAGATAACCAAAGTACCGCAGCAGAATGCCTCCATCACAGACATCGGCTGATTGTCCACAAGCGGAGAAGAAACAAATACATCTGAGTTATGCAGCCATTCGTAAACTTCAGTGTTTGGAACATTACCATGGAAATTAACTCCTGCAATTGAATTGGCCGACACAAATTCTTCCAGTTTCCTGCGGTCCGGACCGTCTCCCAAGATATCAAGGCTGGCATCCGGACAAGATTGTTTTACAATCTGGAATGCCTTGATTATGCACTGTATATTGTACTCCGGCTTCAAAGACCTAAGACTTAGATACTTAGGAGAAATGCTATCTCTATGCTTATAAAGGGATTCATCAAAATCAACGATGTTCGGAATTATTACATAGCTATAGCCCTTTTTATCAAAAACCACCCCCAGGAATCCCGAAAGGACAATATTTGCTGATGTCCGCCGGAACACAAACCGGCATGGCTTAGGATGTTTATCAAAATATCTTTCTCCATCTCCGCCATGAAATGTCAAAACAACTTTCTTTCCAAATAACCGTGAAAGCGGAACAGCTGCAACAGCGGGCATGAAACCGCGATATGAACATGCATGCACATGTATGATATCATATTGCAATATTCTGAATATCAGCAAAAAATATGACACAAGGCGCTTCAGGGCAGAACCGGAAAGAGAATAGATGCCAACACTGTATCCCTCCGAACGAAGATGCTCATAGAGCAGCTTTACCTGGACGGAAATCCCTCCGGTATCTGGCCTGTAATTGGCAACAAGCAATATCTTCTCCTTCTTATCCCCGCTCATTTTCAAGGACCTCCAAATAGAATTGATTTGTATTGTTTGCTATCGTCTCGGAATAGTATCTCTTGAAAGCAAGAGCCTTGGCCCTATCACGCATCCAGCACAACTTATCCTGAGGCAAAGCCATCACTTTTGTCATCAGTTCTTTAAGTACGTCCACATCTCCGGCCTTGAACAGGAATCCGGTCTGCCCGTCTTCCACCATTTCCCTGATTCCACCCACATCCGTGGCAATCACAATCTTTCCCATAGCCATTGCCTCGGCGATTACGACAGGGAGAGTTTCCTGATATGAAGGCAGGACCAGGCAGCAATCACCCTCAACTATGGAACGTATCCGCTCACCGCTCTGCCATCCATGCATCTTTATATGTCCGGCAGGAAGGCTGGAGACAATCTCCTCAAGCTCAGTCATATACTCCTTAACATCAGGCCCGCCGACAACATCCAGGGAAACATCCTCTGGCATGGAAGCCACCGCCCGGAAAAGATCCCGCACACCCTTCCTTTCATTGAGGCGTCCGATAAAATAAAAACCCCTGCCACCGTTATCCTTATGCGTAAAGTAATCATCATCCACAGGATTGTAAATCTGCGCCCATTTCAGATGGTCGATGCCTTTACACAGGTTCTTGTTATAGTCTGAAATGAATATGATATTCTTCAGAAGAGGCCATTTATGGCGCTCAATCATCTGAGCCGCCCAAAGATTCATCTTCCTTCTCAGTGATGAAGTATTCTTTCTTTCCCTGTCCAGGATTCCGTGCTGAGTCACAATGGTCCTGGAAGCAAGTTCCCTCTGCAGTAGAAGAAGCGAACTCCCGTTACCCTCGATGTGGATGATGTCTGCCTTCCATTCCTTGAAGATACGCTCAAGGTATTTTCGTGCGTGGAGCCAGAGTTCCATCTTGCGGACACGGAACTTTTTCTTCACGTAGCAAACCTCCACGTTATCATATAGTTGAACTGTAAGATCCCTATCGTGGGAGAAACTGAGAACCTTCACCTGGATACCGTCACATTGGCTAAAACCCTTCAACAGGCCGAGAGTCACAGCCTCAACGCCACCGCGTACCGGATTACCCGGAAGAGGAATATGTGAAACCATTATAACTCTCATCATTTCAAGCCCTCCAGTATAGTTTTGATCTTAGTCTCGAACAATAGGTGTTCCATTGCGTAATCCCTTATCTGGGTATCCGTAAACTTTCCACGTTGGGAATCAAACCCTTTCAGCACAGCAATAATCGGCTCGATGCTGTCATCATTCGGGACAACAAACCTGAACGGGATATCCGCAGCAAAATCCGGATCATTTCCCGCCGCAATGAAAGGAATCCCCGCCAGGCAATATTCCCTTGCTTTCAGCACGGAAGCCGTCTTGAGGCCATTCCTGAAAAGGCCTAGGGAGGAAACTGCAAGGTTGCACTTTGAATACAGATCCAGGATGTAACCGGACTGCTGCTTACCGTGGAAATGCACCTTGTCATCAACTCCCAGCTTCCTGGCCAGGCCTGACAGAACGCCCCCATTGTCTTCTCCAACCACCTCAAACTCCACATTCAGGCCTCCCAAAGCCCGAATAATCCTGTCAAAACCATGTCCCGGACTAACAGATGCAGCCACCCCGACAAGACGGAGAACCCCGGAATCATCATAATCCTTACTCCTAAGACTCATCCTTGATGAAGCTATTCCATTGCCAAGAAGGATAGTTCTGTCCCTATTTCCGAGGCTGAAATACCAGGATTCATCACCATACTGCACAATCCTGTCAAAGACCCTCTGCCCCCATGGCCCGTTATAAAGCAATCGCAGAGTAGCAAGAATCTTTTTCAAAAACGGCCTTTGCCTCTGCCATATCTCAACCAAATAGGAACACATCGGGGTCGGCTGGTCCAGAACCAGAGTCCGCCCCTGCCTCTTGGCCTCCTGCAGCAGCCTCCTGCAACGGATATTGAAAGCATTGAAACTTCTCAGGATCACATACTTTGCATCAGTCTGCAGCATCTGTTCCAAAAGATCCCGGCGAGCCCTTACAGACCTCGTATGGGAAGAAAGCACAGACGCGTCATACCCCAAATTCCTGGCAGCATCGCAGAAATCCCGGATCTTCTTCTCAACTCCCAGATCCTTTTCAGAATCATGTCCGCTTATGTACAACAGGCTTTTGCTGTTCATAATCATCTTTATAACAATAGTCTACAGACAGCAATGTGGCTGTCAGTACCATAAAGGAAGCATTCGAAAGAAAACTTCCGCTAACAAGCACAGAAGCAAGCATCATAATCCACATAGCCGGAACTGTCTTTATCGCCCCCGGACACTTGAAGTTCCTGAACAACCTGAAACTGATTCTGATGCACTGGAGCAGAAGCGTTATCGCAAAGACAAGCCCCACTATGCCATACTCCACCATCTGTTCAAGAACGAAGTTATGAGGATAAGACCTAAGCTCATCCATGTAGTAGTAATATCCCATACTGCCAAGTCCCCAGAAATAATGGTTCTGGGAGAAGGCAGCCCATGAAAATCCATAGTCAAAGAACCTGTTAGACTCCTCGATTTCTTCAAGTTCCACAAATCTGCTCAAGAAGCTGAAATGGAACTGTTCCAGCAGCAAAAGAGAAATGATAACCAGGAATCCCAGCGCAATTACAAGGGTTCCCGGACGTCCTCTCCTTGCCAGGAAATAATAGAGCACTAACAAAACAGAAAAGGCCACACCGATAATCGTCCCTCTCTGCGATGACAGGAAAAGCAGGAACATTCCTATGAGTATCAACGCGATATAAGCAGGCTGAAGCTTTGACTTATAGTCGATCAGGAAGACTGTGCAGGAAACTATGATAAGGCCAGAGAACCTGGATAGCTCGATAGGTCCGATACCTGTAGCTTCCTCGATCGTCATTCTGTCCTCTATCACGATTCCGCCCATTCCGATCAGCAGGAAGAACACCGCATAGAACATCAAGCCCCAGATCGGAAGCGACTTGCAGAAATCCATCACATTCTTCTTGTTTATCAAAGTAAGCAGCACAACAACATACGGAACAAATACCCTCAAAATCACATTCATCTGGAAATCAGCTACATCTGTATCGTTCCTAGCCCTCCCCACGATGAACAGGTTCAGCACCACCATCGTAACGATCACGGCATAGAAGAGTATTGACGTAAGGTTTCCCCACAACCGCTTGATGCCGTATTTGAGGACATCTATGTTCATTACAAACACCAGGATGTAAAGGGAATAGCGGAAAAGCATATTGAGACCCTCAAAGCCTGCCCTGTTCAATATGATGCCGGACATATCCGGGAACAATACGGCCAAAGCCAATATCGCCCCGCTCTTCTTCGAAAGAACAAAGAAGCTGATTGCCAGAAGCATCAATATTAAAAACAGCAGTCCCATCAGATAATCCTAACCATATATTGGAACAATGTCTTAAGGTTCTTCCTGTCAAGCAGGAACAAGAGTATTATATATGCTGCCCCCATAGCTCCGGCAGTTGCCACCAGTTGCAGCCATTCCGCAGACGAGTGCAGAATGTACATTACAAAATGACCGAGAAGAAGTATCAGCCCCGTAGACACAAAACAAGCCCACAGACCCGGAAGCGTCTTCAGATAGTTGTTCCCCTTCATCTTCTTGTCGGAAAGCAGGGAGAACACCACCAGGTTCAGCAACAGCACGAATATCTCCCCGATCAGCAGCGCCTTAACTCCATAGGAGAAGGTCAGTATCACATTCAGCACTCTGAGAACAGCCGTAAATACCGTGCTCAGGAACACCAGCTTGGAATAACCCGCCGCCTGGAGATATGGAGAAAGGAAGAAGTTCAGCGGAACCACCATTCCCACAAGGCACAGTATCTTCAGGTACGGCACCGCCGGAAGCCACTTGTCAGTAAGCAGGAGATGGATCATCGGCTCACTCACCACCAGTATGATGCACAGTATCGGATATATAAGGTATGCGGAATATTTCACAAACTTCTTTGCCATGTCCAGCATCGCGGAGTAACTGTCCTGAACCTTTGTAAATGAAGGGAATGCCACAATACCGAACACCCACGAGAACGTATCAGCCACCATCGCCTGGAACTGCCTGGACCTCTCGTAGTACCCCAGTTCCTGGGAGCTGTGATACCTACCGATGAAAATCTTGTAGAAATTGTTCATGATGGTAAGCAGCAGGTCCGCCCCAAGAAGCCAGCTTCCGTAGGAGAACATCTTTTTTGCCACCTCTCCCGAGAATTTGAAGGAAGGCCTCCACTCTGAAGTTGAGTAGAACAGTATGCACAGCACAATCTTGTTTGTAAGCTGCTGTATCACAAGACTCCACACTCCAAATCCCTTATATGCGCACAGTACTCCCACAACTCCGGAAACCAGAGAAGAGGTAACTGTCAGAATCGCCTTCCTCTTGAACTGCATCTCCTTCCTGATTATGGAATGCTGGATTACGTTGAAGGAGTTAACAATGATCACCAGGCACAGCACCCTGATCAGCTTTACCAGCCCCGGCTCGTGGAAGTATGATGCAATGTAAGGCGCTGCAAAGAAGAGAATTATGTATATCGCGACAGATATGCTCAGGTTAATGAAGAACACCGTGTTCGCATCGATATCCGTGGTGTCTTTCTTCCTGATGAACGCCTGCCCGAATCCCGCCTTCACGAAAACATCCGATATCGCGATGAAAATCGTTATCATCCCGATCATTCCAAAATCGGACGGCATCAGTATCCTGGCCAGCAGGATGCCTATAAAAAACCTGATGAAATAAGCCACGAAAGTCTCTATCAGACTCCAGCTTACTCCCTTGACTATCTTGGTATTTAATGTTTCAGCCATTACAATCAGTCAACTTAACTTCACAAATCAAATCACTTGCTCCTTGCCCCACGGAACAGTATGTTTCCTACCGTTCCCCAGAAGTATCTCCAGTCTGTCCTGAACGGATGTTTCAGATACGCTTCTGTATATCGTCTTTCGCTTTCTTGTATTTCTTCCATTGTTTCCGGACGCTTCTTCTCATAGTAAAACGGTGGCAGTATCCCCGGCTTTACCTTAATCCTAAGATTCTGCATCTCAGGACTGTACAGAGAGAAGTACTGTCTCGAGATCGGCCTCACCCCCACCAGCTTCACATCCAGCCTGAAAAGGTTTATCACCATCGGGAGCTCGTCCAGCCAAAACTTCCTCAGGAACTTGCCATACCCGGCCACCCTGTAGTCGTTTGCAAACTTTCCTCCCGTTGCCAGCTTGTTGTACTTGTACACATAGCTCTGCAGATACTCCGAGTACGAGTGCATCGTCCGGAACTTGAACACAGGAATCATCGCCCCTCCCTTCCCCACACGCATCAGCTTGATTATCGGGCTTCCCGTAGGTTCATCATCCCACAGCGGAGCGTTTATCTTCCTGCAAATCACATAGAAGTGTCCGTACCTGAAGCTTTCGTCCACCACCTCGAATCCGGCGCGGAACAGCCTTCCCAGCACTTCCACCCTGTGATAGCATCTGTTAACCTTCCCGCTAACTCTCTCGTTCAGCCTGTACAGCCACCTTGTCATCCACAGCTTCGGGAACACCCTGTACCACATATACCACATCACATAGAGGATATTCCTCCACACCGGTATGTTCCCCGACAAAATGCTTGTCTTGCGCAAACCCGATGTATTTGTATGCACCCACAGGTAATCCCCCTTCTCCATCTTCTGTGATGTCTCATTGAGCATCTTGTTCAGCTCCACCACCGTATTCAGCCCCTGCGTCAGCACCACCAGTCCCGGAACATCCAATTCCGGTCTATGCGCCTCAATCCACTCCAGTGTCTGCCCCACCTTCATCGAGGCAGTTTCCTTTACCATCCGCTTCAGCGCCTCATTCTCTATCGCCTCCACATCCAGATGCGCACTACCGTCCGACCCAGGTTCGCTGTAACCGTGGAGCGGCAGAGAGTCCTCAAACTGATATGGATAGCTGCTTCTCTTCATTCAATAATCACTCACACAACACACACTCAGATAAACAACCTCACAACCTCAAACGCTTCCGCGTACTCGCACCCGGCCTGCACTCCCCTGGAACGCGCAAGGGAAAAGATAAAGTCGTCCTTAAGGTAATCCCTCTCCCCCTGCGAATGATATTCCTTCAGCGCCCTGGTCTTGTTCTCAATGTGCTCTTTCTCAAGCTTTATGAAGCACTGCGTATTAAACTGCAGGTTGTTCCATATCAGCTCATATCCCAGTATCGTGGTGTTCTTGAACGCCCTTAGCCCCTCCTGCGCAATGGTTGTATGATCCTGATGTATATCGTGCAAACTCGGCATAAACACCAGATCAAAGTTGTTGGCCTTCTTGAGCTTGATCAGGTCCTCCAGAATCTCCTGCCTTGCGTAGTTAAGCTTGCGCACCTGATAGTTGTGGATAATCAGGTTCTCCGGAGCCACCCCCAGCACAGCCGTGGAATTCCGCACCTCGGTCTTCAGGATATCCCGTGGAAAACCCGCCGGCACACTCTCCTCCGCCGTGGAAAAAGCCACGTATGTAACTTTCTTTTTCTCAGCGATAAACCTGCTGATTGTCCCGCCAAGCCCCAGTTCTCCGTCATCCGTATGCGGAGCCAGTACCAGGATGTCATTAAAGTTATTAATCATCACATCAAAACTTTCTCATTTCAAACTCTCACACGATAAACTCTTATTCCTTTCCCTTCAACACTCTCGCCGGATTCCCGGCAACAACACTACCCGCCTCAACGTCCCTAATCACCACAGCCCCGAGCCCAACCGTTGCACCGTCCCCAATCACGGTCTTCTCCTTCACAGACACGTTCGGAGCCAGCCAAGCGTTCTTCCCCACACGTGTACCTCCTCCCAAAGACGCCCCCGCAATCACAAACGCCCCCTTCATAATGTGGCAGTTATGCGCAACGTGCACCAGGTTATCAATCTTCACATCGTTCTCAATCACAGTATCTCCCAGCGTTCCGCGGTCAATGGCGGTATTCGCCCCCACATACACGCGGTCTCCAATCACCACCTTCCCGAAATGCGGAAAATGAACCGGATTACCCATCGAATCCCTCTCAAACCCAAACCCGGACTGCCCGATCACAGCCCCGGACTTTATCTCGCAATCCTCACCGATTACAGACCCGGAATCTACCGTCACTGATGAATGCAGCACCGTCCGGGCCCCGATAACACAACCCGCAGCCACAAAGCAAAACGGCCCCACAACGGCACTCGGATCCACCACAGCCCCATCCTCAACCACTGCCGTAGGATGCACGCTCCCGCAATCACAGACCGGCTCAAAGAAACGCCCCAGCACCCGGATATAATCCAGCCGCGGGTTAGAAGACACTATGTATGAACACTTAAGCCTCCCGGCATACTCACCCGTCACAATCGCCAGCGCACCAGGACAAGCATTAAGCATCTCCACATAATCCTCCCTGAACTTCTTTGCAAACACCACCGCCCCGGGAAAACAATTGCCAATTCCGGAAACCCCCGTTACCGGCAAATCCGGACGGCCACAAAGCTCTAGTCCCAGAAACTCCGCTATTTTTTGCGCATTCATATCCTAATTTCTATAAACGAACAAATATAATCAAAATATTGCCACATAATGAAAAAGCCGACCCAAAGGGTCGGCCTCCAGAATTCTCAACCTAAATCAAAACCTACACAACAATCCTCACAGAGATATCTTCCGTCTGAGATCTTTGATAATCAGCGACGGCTTCTTCACCCTCTCCCAAAGCTTAAGCAGCATCAGTCCGAACTTATGGTTCCCCAGCCAGCAGTCAGCCCTCAACCGGAACCGTAATCCAAAACTCCCATACTCCCGAGCCTTCTCCATCCACAGCGGATACTGTTCCTTAAACCCCGCGTTATACCTTGCATACCAGGCATATAGATATGCAAACCGCTTCCCGTAATACATCACCTCCTCCCTCTCAAACGCCGGCGTAATCCCATCCACCACAAAACGATAATTCTTGGAATAGCTCTCCGCCTTCCGTATATTACCCGCAGCAGTTACTATTGAATCCCCTCTCTTCCTGTAATAATATGTGGACTCAGAAACAAAACTTACCCTTGAAAGATGCTTGAGCAGAAGAAACGTCCACGGCATATCCTCATATATCACCCCTTCTATAAACCTCAACCCGTTTTCCATAAGGAAAGACCTCTTAATCAGCTTATTCCATGCCGCCACTACCATCTGCCTGTGCTTATAATAGCATTCCCTCACCTCCTTATTCCCACAAGCTTCCGCCACTGCAACATTATATGACCTTCTCTTGTATTGATGGCCTGTCCTCTCGGCTCCCTGCACCATTTCCACGCCACCACCAACAACCACCCCCTCACCCTCAACATCACCCTCAGCATCACCCTCAGCAACACCCTCAGCACCCTCACCCTCAACCCTACTAGCAAGCAGCTCAATGCAATTCTCTGATATTTCATCATCACTGTCCAGGAAGAATACATAATCCCCCGTAGCATGCTCCAGCCCCGCATTCCTTGCCGCAGAAAGCCCCCTGTTCCGCTCAAACCTCACCACCTCAAACCGTATCGGCCCCTTATATGCAGCAATCATCCCCAGAGCCAGCTCCATACTCCTGTCACTCCCGCAATCATCCACCACCACGCACTCCAAACTACCGGTATATGTCTGATTGATAACACTTCTCAGGCAATCCTCAATATATGCCTCAACCTGATAAACAGGAATAATAATCGATACAGAAACACTTATCCGCACCATGGTCATCCAATATTAGTAGCGATAAATACTTATAAAATAAGCCACCCCGAAAGGTGGCAAGCCTTAGCCTTTTTCATCTAAGGGGGATAGTTTTACAAATATAAGATTTTTCTGAAATAGAAGAAATAGAAAGAGCCCGAAATCATCAAAATTACAGCACTTTTCCTAATGCAATTATAAAAACTAAACTTTACTCCACCTCCTTTTTCCCTACATTTTTATTTTGCCAGTATAAATTGTAACTTTGAAGAACAGCCAGTTAAATAAGAATCAACACTGCACATATATGAAAAAACTCATCCTGACACTTGCAGCAACTCTCGCTATCTCAGTCTCAGCGACAATAACCGCAACTGCCCAATCAAAACCCAACCTCACGGACAAGGAACTTTACAACGCCGTATGGGCCATGGGGCAGATGTATCCCGATGGTTTCACCCTGGATATCAACACCATGCGCCAGCCAACGGAAGGCATCGTTGTATCTTATGAAGCAACCCAGAACAGCTTCGACCGCAAAAGCATCCCAAATGTTGTCAAGCACGCCAGAGAGCATAACGGCTATGTAGGCGGCTGGCTCAACCCGGAGAACGGCAAGTATTACTTCGACTCCAACCGCATCTTCCCGGAAGACAGCCTCGCCGCAGCAGTCCAGTTTGCCAGGGACAACGGCCAGCACACGGTCTACATCGCCTCCAAGGGCATCAACCTCTGGACCAACTACGAGCAAAAAGATATCCGCATCATCCTGGACGCAGACCTCGGCTCCTCAACAGACGACCTCTTCGCCCTGATGATGCTCTACCGCTATATGGATATGAAACGCTGCAACCTGATCGGCATAATCGTGGACCGCATGGGACGTGCCAACGCAGACATTGCAGACATAATGAACAACTTCTACGGCTATCCCAACATCCCTATCGGCCTGGAAACCGAAGGCATCCCTAACCCGCACGTTTTCATCTCCTACCACAACCTCCCGTACGCCCGCTCCACAGACGCCCAGCCTATGTTCAAGCGCACCGTTGGAGACACCGGCACCTACCCGGAAGCCTACAAACTCTACCGCAAGCTCCTTGCAGAATCCCCTGACAAATCCGTCACCATCGCCTCCATCGGCTTTGTAACCTCCCTGGCAAGACTCCTCCAGTCCGGCCCCGATGAATACTCCAACCTCACCGGCGTAGAGCTCGTCAGGCAAAAAGTCAACACCATCTATGCTATGGGCGGCGTCTTCGGCGATGCCGTTGAACCTGACTACAACTTCAAAGCCGCCATCGAGTTCTCCCTCAAGTTCTTCGAACTCTGGCCAAAGGATGTGGACATCGTCTTCTCCCCTGGCGAAGTCGGTGACCCGCTTGATTACCGTCCCGAGACTGTAATCAGCGATATGAGCTGGACAGACCTTCACCCGATCAAGTGGACTTACCAGTACCTTAACTGCGACACTGGCCAGAAGATGTGGGACCCTCAGGCCGTCATCAACGCCGTTGAAGGCGATGCCCTCTACAAACTGTCTCCACGCGGCTTTGTCACCCTCACCCCTAACGGAGAAACCCTTTTCAAAGCAGACCCTAACGGCAACTGCCGCTACCAGTACCCTGGCGACCCCGTCTGGTGCGACCTGGTCCTCAAGTACATCCGCACCATGGCCATCCAACACTAGAACCTATTGCGACAGTTGTCATAAAGCAAATAACAAACAAGAAGGCCAGCGGATCAATCCGCTGACCTTACATTTTTGTATTTTTTGAGTTTGTGAATAGTGTTAGTAACACCTTATTAAATCGGATTAATACTATCAAGTATAGCACAAAAAAATTATAATCGTCGGGTTTTACGGTCAATCTCCTTACCTGCAAATTGTAATATTACATTACCCAGTTTAAATAGATCAGTAGAATAAAGCAATGGACCATTAATGTCTGTTCTATAATTAAATGAGGAATTATATATGGCTGTCTTTATTAAAGCAGGCATAATCAGATAGTTAAATCCGCCACTAATTTTCCAATTTACATATGCTTTGAAAGACTCTTTAGATTTAACTTCCGAATCTTTAGGCACTTCCCTATAGATATGATAGTATAACCAAATCTCAAGAGAAGGATTGCTTTGAGCTATATTCCAAATAGAATAGTTATGGTTTTCATTCTGTTTGTCACAAAATGACCTTAATAATGCAATCTTACCATCCTCTGCCCAAGTGTCAGTATCCACGACAAACCAAACTAAATCATTTTCATTTGGTTCTAGCATTATTGGATGTCCTTCATCGATAAAGAGTGAGGAAGCTCGCTCCAACAACTTTACGGGATCAGATTTATGATCCTCTGGAGGGAATAATAGCAACTCCAAATTGGACGAAATATTAACGAAAAAACTAAAATAATTAGGTTCATTTACAGCTCCTTCACAAAAGATATATATCTTCTGAGCTTTTCTTGAAGGTTCCTCTTTTTCAAATATCCTACGCCTCGCAATCATGATATTACCAATTTAAGTCCTTAAAATTTGAAAGAAATGGTATTCCGCCATATCGACCAATAAGATAACCATGTTCAATATTTGCTGTCTTGTGAATAATAAAATCACTAAGAGGATACATATGTGAAGATCCTCCAGAATCCTTTTCAACAAACCATATCTCATCTGGTCTTAATATCTTCTGATCTAATAAACAAGATTCATGAGTAGTAAAAATAAGCTGTCCCTTAATACTAGTGTCTTCTGATAGTTTTGATACAATCTCCTTAATAAGAATTGGATGAATGCTCCTTTCAATCTCATCAATAACAAGAACAGAACTAGTCTTTGTAATCATATAGAATAACGGTATAAAATCTATCAATCTTATAGTTCCGTCAGATTCATAATTAAGAGGAAGAGGTACTAAAGAACCATCAGCAAGCTTATGTTCAGGTTGTATTTCTTTAATAACAATCTTGTTATCCTCAAATACAGCCGATGCCGCTACCCTAGAATCTATACTACTAGAGACAGGAACAACTTGTCCTGGGTTAGCTTTAAGTTTGTGTATCGTAGCAGCCCAATTCTCTCCCAAATTCTTTTCATCAACCTCTTTTCGCATTATTGAGATATGAGAAATACCAGTATTCATCTCCGGTAGAAGCCTATTTGCCATATCTAGCATATCGGGATTAGAATCTAATAGATGAGCGTGAATACCTGCTAAATAATTTGGACTAACAAGTAATAATTTATTCATTATCCATGAATAAGCAACTGCAATTCCATTTATCTCGGAAGCGTAGTTTACAGCCATAAAAGAAAGAAGAAGAGAACCCTGACTAAGTAACTTATCCTGAAGAACACTAGAAAATAGTCTATTTTTCTCATTTGACCCATAATCAACTCCAAATGAAATAGTCTGAGTCCCATTTGTTTTTCGTTCAAAAATCAAACTATCTTCTTTCTCATCTGTTCTTGATAATACCTCATAAGTCACAATTCCATTGTCAAATTCTATAGAATAATAATAGATTTCCCCTCCAGTATAAAACTCTATCGCTATTGAAATAGGATCTCCATTATTCTCTTTAACAAAGCGGAACTTGGTCGGCTGGAAATTTATCATATTTACACTGCCATAGGCAACTATTGTCTGCAAATCACTTAATGCCTTAATAAGATTACTTTTCCCCGCACCATTAGCTCCATAAATAGCACTAAATCTCAATGCTTCAATATGATTACATTTAACCTTATGATGAAGATGATGGGCAGCTCTACTACTAGGGAATAGATTAAATTCTATTTCATCCTTAAAAGAATAAAGGTTCTTGGCAATAAATCTAAGAAGCATAACGTTAAAAATCAACTTTAATTACGCGCAAAAATAATAAAAAATATCCGTTAGGCAAATAGCGCTAGGCATTTCGGTTAATAATTAACGGAAATAACAATTCGATAAGAAATGTAAATAAAGGCCAGCGAAGCACTCCGCTGGCTCTAACCGGCTTTTTATACTGCCAATATAAAAAAGTGATAAAGAATTTATACTGGCAATAGAAATACCGGCTCTCCCCCCACCTTCTCCACCTCGGATCCTCTCCCTTCTCCCTCTTTTCCTTCTTCTCCCGATATATATCCCTAATTATGAGAATAATCTTCACCACACAAAACACCCCCAATATCACAAACGCCGGAATCAGTATATACCATCCCATCCCCCTAAATAGCTCTTCCTTATAAAGAATTACTGCCAGCATCATTCCCATCTCCTCCATCTTGGATTCTCCCCCTTCTCCCTCTTCTCTTTCTTCTCCCGACGCAAATCCCTAATCACCAGCACCACCTTGATAACACACGCAATCCCCACCAGTATCAGCACCGGAATCAGAATCAGTTGTATCATCCCACCAAATAGTGCTTCTCTCTCATCCATAATCAATTATCCTCAGCGAAAAAAGGGGCTAAATAATAGCCCCCTTAATTGTCTCAACGATATATTTAACATCCTCGTCCGTCACATACGGCCCTGCTGGAAGGCACATACCAACCTTGAATAAAGCCTCTGAAACTCCGTTCACATACGCCGGCACACCCTTATAGCACGGCTGCTTGTGCATCGGTTTCCATACTGGCCTAGCCTCTATACCGGCCTGATCCATATACACTCGAAGTGCCTCTACATTATCGTTTGGCTGGCAGTCTGTGGTAGCACTCTCCGCCATATGAATAACTCCAGCCGCTCCACCGACAGCTCCCTTAACTATTGTCTTATAGGCGTTCTCCTGCCCTACTATCCTCACACTCGGATCTATTATAATCGTACACAACCAATAGTTTGAATCATACTCACCCGTAGCAGGTTGAGCATGCACCATAACTCCAGGCACATCTGCCAGTAACTCCTCATACATCTTCTGCACATGCTTATGATGCCTAAGATGATCTTCCACCACCGTCATCTGTCCACGTCCAATTCCTGCGCAAATATTACTCATCCTATAGTTATACCCAATCTTCTCGTGCTGATAGTATGGATAACTCTCCCTGTACTGTGTTGCATACATCATTATCTCCCTCCACTCATCTTCATTTGCCGTTATCAGCGCTCCACCTCCAGAGGTCGTTATCATCTTATTCCCATTGAACGAGAGCACTCCATACCTCCCAAACGTTCCCAGCACCTGTCCCTTGTACCTGGAACCAAATCCTTCTGCGGCATCTTCCACCACTGGTATTCCATACTTATTCGCAATCCCCATTAACCTATCTGCCTTGTATGGCATTCCATAAAGCGCCACCGGCACAATTGCAGCAGGCTTCTTGCCAGTAACAGCAATCCTATCCTTAATCGCCTTCTCCAGCAAATCCGGATCAATATTCCACGTATCCTCCTCAGAATCCACCATTACCGGCGTTGCTCCAAGATAGGTTATCGGATGCGTTGACGCGCAGAAAGTAAAGCTCTGCACCATAACTTCATCCCCTGGCTTCACACCTGCCGCCAGCAGTCCAAGATGCACCGCTGCTGTTCCAGATGACAGCGCCACCACTCTCTTCTCCTGCCCCACAAACTCCTCCAAATCCTTCTCAAACCCATTCACATTCGGCCCCAGAGGCACCACCCAATTAGTGTCAAACGCTTCCTGAATGTACTTCTGTTCAAGACCCGCCTCGCTCATATGAGCCAGACACAGATAAATTCGTTTATTCATATTTTACTCGTAAAATTCTATTATTCTCCGCGATTCAATACGGTTCTGGCAAATTGCCGACAAATTAGAAAACGCCTCTACAAGGCCCTAGAACCCGATCCGAAGCCTTGATTGGCAAATTACCAGCAAATAAAATCAAAATGTAGCAGTTTCAAAGAAACGTTCAGCCTCAGCGATGTTTTTAAACTCTGTAACATTGGAAGTCGCCTTTACCATATGAACACTATTCTGAGTCTTGCTAACAGACTCTAACATAGAGTTGATATCGCTAGGCAAATTAACCAAATGAACCTTGAAATTATTCTCAGACGGATTCTTCAGGAAAACCTTATAAAACTCATCCATGAAACTTCTAGTGGCAAACTGCACATTCTTGAAGTCAAGAATAACATCATCAACCTTGGAGTTGGTAATGTATTGCTTCAAATCATAAACCCTTACCCTAGACTGCAATGTAGAGGTTAAAACGGTAGTTATATCTATTGTTGTCATAATCTAATCATTCAAAATATTTAGTATAATCAAAGTCAGGCTTGCTGAGAGGGAATCTAAAAGCAATTATTGTTCCGTTCCATCTAAGTCCGGAAGGAAACGAGTAGTAATTATCATACCCTTTCCCTAACATATATATAGCATTACCCGAAATCATAAGGTACTGTCCGTCCATACCCTCAACGAGCATTCTTCTAGAAGTGTAAATACCAAAACCCCTACTATCAGTACCATTAACATTCTTACTTGAAATCCTTTTCTGAGCAGCCTGCATTGCCTCAATATCTGAAAAAATGCCATTATTGCTCAGCTTTTTATAACTACCCAACAACGTGATCCCTGAATCCGCAATGCATAAATCCAAATAACCTTTCTGCTTATATACTTGAGCCAACACATATCCTCGCTTGGATTCAGAGTGATCTGCAATATTGTCAAGAGATTCGGCTATAATATACCTCAATGCTTGAGATATATTCTTAGGTATTCTTGACTGATTTATTATCATTTGCTCCACTGTGGTGATAATACTATCTCTTGAATCAGACTTCGAAGGAAAATTTATGATTGGGATATATGTCTTGTTCAAATACTTCTGCATCATAGCAATAAACTCGCTAGCACGCAACTTATCTGGATGAACGCCAAGTTCTTGAAACTTGATTGTTTGTAAATAGCCAGGAAGATTGCGCAGCCTAACCTTTTTGCCACACTTTGAATAAAACACTATAAAAGACAAAACAAACAGAGGCGTAAAGAATTCCCGCCCCTCAAAAACCAACTCTGCAACCTCATCTTTACAATTCTCTATCTGAGGCATCAATTTGAGCATTGGAAGCAACCCCCTACTCAACTCATCATCTTCTATATTTATACTCACTTTTATCTCCATAGTTGTCAAATATATAAAAAGTGATTGACATAGAAATACTTTTTCTTAAAAACTCCCATCTCTTAATACCCTTCAATCCAGACACGGCTTTACTATAAAAAAAACTTTAATGATCTTACTGGAATTTGTTGTAGATCTTTAAGAATGTCCTATTTAATAGTGATTTTTCTAATGATCCCATAACCCGCAGCCTTATCTCCTTGATTGCGAAGAAGTACGACCTTCAATTGATAATCTTTATATGTCTCGAACTGACTAAAACTAAAATGTAACTTATTGTAATTGCGTTGCACCTCAAAAGTCTGATAAAAAACAGCCACATTTCTATTTTCCGGCAAAATCTCCACAAGAAAAACGTCATCGCTCTCTTGTTTGTATTCATCACCCATAACTATGTAACATACCCCTTCTTCATTAGATTTATACGAATCCGTATAATAAACAACATCAAACAAGTTTGTGGCATCACTTAAATAGTGCTTCGTGGTTTTAGCTACAGCCCTTTTATTGTAAGGAAGACCCGCAATAAGCTTTCTAAATAATTCATTATTAACTCGTGTTCCCTTTTCTAAAGCATCAACAGCCTTCTCATATAACACAGTCCTTTCCTGAACTACGGTCGTAATTGAATCAAGAAAGCGAGTATCTATTTTTGCTAGGATCGAATCAGACCGAGACAATCTTTCATTAGCACTCCTTTTAACCTCTTCAACTATACTATCAACCTTATTATAACCAAAGAAACCAATAACAGCAAGGACTATGGATACACAGACGGCAAGCATTCCCATTGAACGCTTATAAGACTGTATCTCAATTCTATAATGGAATAATTCATCTCTTAATTTTTCATAAGAAGAATTCTGATCAATAAACTCCTTTAATTTTGGTTTTTCCTCTGTATTATCCATAATTACAAGCTATATACTAATCCCTTATACAATAATGTTATTTGACACAACAAATAATAATCGAACTATAACTACACATGACAGGAAGAAACTGTGTTCTTTTATAATTAACAAACACATCTACAAAACTTTACTCCCCTCTCGCCGCATTCCTTATCCCATAAAACATAATCAACGGTAAAAAACGGAAAGAATCCACCGGAAACACTCCATCATGCCTGCAAACATCCAAGCCCTTCGCCCAAAAGGCACAACCCTCCTAAAAACATACTGATACCCGGAATAGTAGAAGTAAAAACCGAAACAACTTATTTACCTTTCTTTTCAGCGATTAGCTTATCCAAGGCCTTCGAAACATGCAGGAATCCTCAACAAATAGGCATATCATTCTTAGGTTCAACCTATTAACTAAATCACTTACAAGCAACATGTCTTTTATTTATACTTGTTGCACGCACACATATTTACTGTATTTTCACACTCGAAAAGGTAATGGCCCTACCTTGAATTGAGCCAGGTAAAACCTCGAAACCACAGTGGAGGTAAACTAATAATAAATATACGATATGGTAAAAAAAGTCATACGCTACATTAGCGCAATTACCGGACAATATGTCACAAAGAATTTTGCAAAAAAGCATCCTGACATAACAGTAGCCATGAAGGTGAAAAGTAGTTCGACCAAGAAACAAAAGTAACGTTCTTTCATTACTCATGGAATCAGCAATTATAAGCTGACTCTTCAGAGCCTTCGAACAGTATATCTGCTCGAAGGCTATATTCATTTTTATACACGATGAACATTCTGCGAAGCCGTGGCTATCGCCTGCCCCATTTGTGTCTGCATTTTAACGCTTTGATATGCCTCAAAATTCCACATAAGATAAGAATCCCAAAGACCTAAATCTATGTCCTTTATAAGAGTATCCAATTTCTCTTTAATTGGATGGCCCTTATCGTCAAAGTACATTTGGTCACGTATTTGCTCCCTCAATACCTGTATTGCCTTGAATTCTCCAAGCGTGAACAACCTACTCAAATCACTTACTGGTTCTTTGAACTGCTTGGTTTCTGGATTAACAATCATTTTAGAAAGAATCTCATTAACATATTTTTTACCAGCATTTCTCATTGCGAATATAGTGTAGTTTGCTGCAAAATATGTATCAGGGTCCTGATAAAACAAGTTATCACAGTATCCCTTTTCTATCTGGAAAATAACCCCATTTAACTCTTCAGCATCAATGACTTTGTCAAGGAAATAAATCTTTCTAATATCAAACAACTCATTTGCGGGAACACCTATAGGAATGCCTAATTTATGCAAAGTCACAATAACGATACGCTTTTCTGTAATTGACAAGGACCTATTAAAATCATTTTCTGCACTTCGATATGATTGTTTCGAGTATTTCTTAATAACGTTCAATGCCTTTATAGCAATTGCACGGACTTTTTTCATTTTATTGTTTTCACGAATACTAAGGAAACGCGCACCACAATAAGTACCTATCAATCCTCCAATACCCGCCAATAATAAAGAAATAATAATATCTTTCATTTCACATTCTTTCCCTTTGCATAATCTTTCTTTTCTGGCACTTTTTTCCACGAAGTTGGAACAATCTTTCTAAATTCACCAAAAGAATAATATACCCGCCGAATTGGTTTTTCTATCATGCGTCTATGAATGACGTTACGAACGTCATATTGACTTTTACAATAAAACTTTGCAAAATCTTCTGCAGTGCCTCGAATAATCACACTCGACTCAAAGAAATACTTTATTGATTCAACATCTTCCATTGTCAGAAGATCATTCTCTATTTTAAACCTTAAAAAGTCTATAAATTCCAAAAGAATCTGCTTATTCATATACCATAGCTTAAACTCAGCGATTATCCCCCGCTTTTCTCATTCCTTTCTCCATGGAACACAATCAAGGGCAAAAACCTGAAAGAATCCCCACTCGCAAAAAAGCCACCTCCTCACACCCTCTTCCCTACATACGTAACGAAAAACCTCGGCGCATGCCCCGGAAAAATACAAGCAATCCTCGCAAACTCCCCAAACCTCCTCCAGAAAGTAGTCACATTACTCATCATCTTAGAATAACGGCTGCGATAACTTGAATCTATATTATGCACAAAGTTTCCAGCTTTCATAACTATTCCCAGAATCTTCTTCGCCTTCCTATGTCACTTCTTGGCCCCATCATAGAAATGCATCGCCTCCGAAGGGATCCCCAAATACTCAACAGCAAAAGCTCCAAATGCCTTCCATTCACTCATCAGCCCCATCCTCGAAAGCCGTTCTTCCAACACCCCCCAATCCAACTCTCCCATATACATCCTCAGCAATTGGAACCGATCACACAGCGACCAATGCTAATATCACCCCAAGAAATCTAATAATAGTCAGCGATGCCCCCACCTCACCCCATCACCTCCTCCTCCCCCAGCGGCTCCCACCTCCCATCCTTACACTCAAGCAACACAGTCCCGCTCTCCAAAGACTTAAGACTATGCCACATCCCGATAGGAACATTGAGAACAACCCCACCAGGCACCATATCAATCGTATCCGTCAACACCCCGTTATCATCATAGAAGTACTCCTCAAAGTGCCCACGGATACAAACCACCGTTTCGCTAGACTTCAAATGCCTATGCACCGGCATTACCGTCCCCGGCTCCAGCGCATTCAGCATCCTCTGCGATCTATCTTCCGCACTATTCCTTAGATCATAGTTCATCCTCAGCCTCTGCGACGCCTTTGCTTGTTCCGTCAGTTTATCCAATAACTCCTTATCTATCTTCATAGAAAACTTTTCCTCAGCGATTAAATGGAAGAAGGTTTCAAGAGATGATCCCACACAGACTGCCAGAAGGCAATAAACCTATTATCGGAATAACACAGCTTCTGCTTCCAAGCATTTGCCTGCCACCTGCGATACTTATATGCAATTCTCTTAAAGAAACCAGCTCCTTGAGGTATCTCTTCGGAGAATTCTGGAGATATGATATCTGTCAGGACACGGTTCTTTAACCCCTTATCCACGTCCTCCATCATATCGCGAACCTCACTAGGGAATATGTCGGCATCAAATCCCAGATCTTCAACGCATATTGCATTAGTGCAGTTAAAGAACTCCAACATCTTAAATTGTGTCAAGACCTTCAGCAATAATTTCCAATCAATGCTAGTGCCTAATTTTTCAACAAAGAATGCCCAATCCAATATATGTCTAATGGATATACCAACAGCCGCGAAATGCTGCATGGAATGTCGAATTAAAAAGAAGGCATTAAAAGTTGCAGGCGGTAAGTAAACTTCCTCACCTAAAACTTCAATGCATTGGACTTCTTCCGTCAACATTCTTTTAAGAATACCATCTATCTCTTTGTTCTTATGGCCATAATGAACATTCACAATGTCATAATGGTTCTCCACCATAAAACCATCTACGTGGAATACAGTATGATGATGATGTTCATTGTCAATCTTAATGCCTCTCTCCTTACTCAAAGCAGCATCCGCCTCCTTATAGCTCCCAAACTGCCAAATATCTATATCTCCACACGGCCTATGATTCGAAACCGGATAGTTCAAACTCAATCCATAGCCCTTCAGCACCATCATATTAAACCCGTGTGAGTTGTAAAACTTCGCCAAACGACCAATAACTTTCTTATACTGCTCGTAGCGTTGCTCGTACATTACTACGCTTTCCCCCATCCAGTCGAACTTGAAATCCAGGCCAAGCCCCTCTAAAGCAGAAGAGGCTCTGCGACCGTCTTCCAAACCAGAGTCAGCAGACATATCCATAAGCGCCTTCACCCCATCTAAAACAACTGCCGCCAAACCCTGTATAGACGCAAGAAGTCTGACGGCATTCCAATCTATAACATTAGGAACATCAGCCTTATGACCAATACCTAACTTTATCAGAGACAGGTATGCAGCATTGACATCACTACTCATATTCCTTATTGCTGGACAGCATTACTAGAACTTCCTCCAAACCATTTTGTTAACAACGCCGGTATAAGACTGGATAATCTTCACAACCTTAGTTGAAACGTTCTCATCTACATAATCCGGCACAGGAATTCCGTGGTCTCCAGCCTTGTTCATATAAACAGCAGTATCCACAGCCTGAAGCAGACTCTTCTCATCGATTCCAGCTATGAAGAAACACCCCTTATCCAAAGCTTCTGGCCTTTCGGTTGAAGTACGGATGCATACAGCAGGGAATGGATGCCCAACTGATGTGAAGAAGGAACTTTCCTCTGGAAGGGTTCCGCTATCAGAAACCACAGCAAATGCGTTCATCTGGAGACAATTGTAATCATGGAAACCAAGAGGTTCATGCTGAATCACACGAGGATCAAGTTTGAACCCAGAGGCCTCAAGTCTCTTCTTGGACCTTGGATGGCAGCTATAAAGAATAGGCATATCATACTTCTCTGCCATCGCATTAATAGCGCTGAACAAAGACAGGAAATTCTTCTCTGTATCGATATTCTCCTCCCTATGAGCTGAAAGAAGGATATACTTTCCTTTCTCGAGACCCAACTTAGCATGGATATCAGAAGCTTCAATCTCTGCCAGATTATTATGCAATACCTCAGCCATCGGACTACCAGTAACATAAGTTCTCTCTTTTGGCAATCCACAATCAGCGAGATATCTCCTTGCATGTTCGCTATAAGCCAGATTAACATCAGAAATAATATCCACTATCCTGCGGTTTGTTTCCTCCGGCAGACACTCATCTTTGCAGCGGTTACCAGCCTCCATATGGAAAATAGGAATATGGAGTCTCTTTGCTCCAATTACTGAAAGGCAAGAGTTTGTGTCCCCAAGTACCAGCACAGCATCTGGCTTAATAGCCACCATAAGCTTATAGCTCTCAGCTATGATATTCCCCATTGTTGAACCTAAATCCACTCCAACAGCATCCATATATACCTCCGGAGCAGCCAACTTCAAGTCCTTAAAGAACACTCCGTTAAGGTTATAGTCATAGTTCTGACCTGTATGAGCTAGGATTGTGTCAAAGTATTTACGGCATTTGTCAATTACTGCAGCAAGACGGATAATCTCTGGTCTTGTTCCTACAATAATCAAAAGCTTGAGTTTGCCATTATCGGCAAAAGAAACGTTGCTGTAATCCATATCTTATTGCTTTTCTATTATTCTACTGGTTCAAAATATGTATCCGGCCTATTAGGGTCAAACTGTTCGTTTGCCCACATAAGCGTTACGAGGGGCTCTGTATCAGACAGGTTGATGATGTTGTGCGTGTAGCCAGGAAGCATGTGCACGGCTTGTATCTTCTCCCCGGAAACCTTGAACTCCATCACTTCCTCAGCACCTATCTTGCGTTCCTGGATGAGTGCCGTTCCGCTTACAACAATGAAGAACTCCCACTTGGTATTGTGCCAGTGCTGCCCTTTGGTGATGCCTGGCTTGGAGACGTTCACGCTGAACTGCCCGCAGTTGGGCGTCTTGAGAAGCTCAGTGAAGCTTCCCCTGTCATCCACATTCATCTTGAGGTCAAAAGCCGTCTTTGAAGCCGGAAGGTATGAAAGGAAAGTGCTGTAGAGCTTCTTGGCAAAGCTTCCGGAAGGAATCTCAGGCATAACCAGAGTCTTGCGCTGCTCCTCGAATCGCTGAAGAAGATCCACAATCTCTCCAAGTGTAGCCTTATGGGTGACCGGCACATAGCAATACCTCCCCTTTTCTGCAGGGAATACTCCCAGGCCGTCAAACTCGCACCTGTGCTCCTCTCCCCGCAGGCAGGCAATCATCTCATCTACAAGGTCGTCTATGTAAAGCATCTCCAACTCAACGGTCGGATCATTGACAGTGTAAGGCAGATCGTTGGCAAAGGCATTGCAGAACGTGGCCACGGCGCTGTTGTAGTTTGGGCGACACCACTTTCCGAAAAGGTTAGGAAACCTGTAAACCAACACTTTGGCCCCCGTCTCAATGCCGTAGTTCAGAAACAGGTCCTCACCGGCTTTCTTGCTGCGGCCATACTCCGAGTTGCCGAACCTTCCTGTCAAACTCGCCTGCTGAGATGATGAGAGCATCACCGGACATTTGTTCCCGTGTTTTTTCAACGTATCCAGCAGAGTGGATGCAAATCCGAAGTTCCCGGCCATGAACTCAGACTGGTCCTTGGGTCTGTTCACTCCCGCCAGGTTGAACACGAAGTCCGCCTCGGCACACCACCGGTCCAGCTGCTCAGGAGTAGAATCAAGGTCGTACTCAAAGATTTCATCTATGGAAAGAGCAGATTCAGCACCTGAGCCCTTTGGGCCGACACCGTAACATCTTGCCTTGCCGTCTCTTATGTTCTTAAGTTGAGCGCATAGGTTCTTTCCTACAAACCCCTTTGCTCCGGTTATCAATATCTTCATTCTGCTATTTATCCAAGTTCATTTGCATTTACACCTCAAGCGCCATTGTAATTGTCTTACTTCACAATGTTTGGAATGCCGCTGAGCTCATTCTGTATGTATTCCAGGGAAGCAATCTTGGCCTTGGTCTCTTCCAGATCCAATCGCTGAGTATTGTCAGAATTGAATTCCTCTATAGTTGCCTGCTTGACGTTACCTTCCTTGAAATACTTGTCGTAGTTCAGATCGCGATTATCAGCCGGCACCCTGTAGAAGTTGCCCATATCCTCGGCCTTTGCGCACTCTTCCTTGGTCAGGAGAGTCTCGTACATCTTCTCCCCGTGGCGGATGCCTATTACCTTGATCTCTTTCTTCAAAAGTTCCTTGGCATCAGGCTCTCCGGCATAGCGGCTCTGAGCGGCAAACAGCTCACATACCGCCTCAGCCTGTGTCCGGATGGTGCAGGCCGGTGCCTTCTGAACCAGGATGTCTCCATTCTGTCCGTGCTCGAATGCAAATAAAACCAGATCCACAGCCTCCTCAAGGCTCATTATGAAGCGAGTCATCTTAGGCTCTGTCAGAGTTATCGGATTACCTTTACGAATCTGGTCAATCCAAAGCGGAATAACAGAACCGCGGGAACACATCACGTTCCCGTACCTTGTGCAGCAGATCTTTGTCTGCCCGCTATAACGGCTCTTGGCAACTGCAATCTTCTCCTCGATGGCCTTGGTAATGCCCATAGCGTTAATCGGATACGCTGCCTTGTCCGTGGAAAGGCATATAACGCACTTGACTCCGGCATCTATTGCAGCGTCAAGCGTATTGTCCGTTCCTATGACGTTGGTCTTGACAGCTTCCATGGGGAAGAACTCGCAACTAGGCACCTGCTTAAGCGCTGCCGCATGGAAAACATAGTCCACGCCCTGCATCGCATACTTCAGCGTGCTCTTGTTCCTTACATCGCCGATGTAAAACTTGACCTTGTGCGCCACCTCCGGCATCCTGGTCTGGAAATCATGACGCATATCGTCCTGCTTCTTCTCATCGCGGGAGAAAATCCTTATTTCCCCGATGTCAGTCCGCAGGAAACGGTTCAACACGGCATTGCCAAAGCTGCCCGTACCTCCGGTGATGAGCAGCGTTTTTCCTTCAAAAACACTCATAGTTATGTGTTGTTAAAAAACTATTTATCAGTCGATATAGTTAAAGTGTGTCGTAGCAGAGGAAGCAGCGTGAATACCCCCAGCAGCACCTCCATTTGATTTCATAGCAAAGTCTCAATATCACAGCCCAGGAAGTCATCCAAGCTCACGCCGCCGGTGCCAACTACAAATGAACGCCGTGGATGAAACGCTTCCGCAAAGGCGGGCAGCCCTGAGTTCATCCCTCTGCGTCCACTCTTTACCTCTATAGCCGTCACTTCGCCCCCACTCACGATGACGAAGTCAACCTCCCTGTCTTTCTCTTCCTTCGCCCGCGAAGGCTCGCGCCAATAATAAACATCGTAGCCCAGCTCATCCGCCATGCTCAGCAGGTGCGCTCCCACAGCACTCTCCACCCACCGGCCCCAGGCCCGGGTGTCTGTCCGGTCAGTAATGAACCCGCGCCCTTTGTAGGCAGTAAGCAACGCATTGTTGTACACTTGAAACTTCGGCACCGACCCACGCTTTCGGGCCTCGTCCCGGGCATATTTCTGGAGTCCCGTCAACAAGGCACACTCATCCAGGACTCCCAGGTATCCCGCCAGCGTCGTCACATTCCCCGCATCCCGCAGCTGCCCCATCAGCTTTGTCAGCGACAGGATCTCAGCCGAATAGCCGCATCCCAGCTCGAACAGCTGCTTCATCAGGGCAGGCTTATAGATGTTTGATGTCATGATCACGTCCTTCTCGATTGCAGGTGCCACAAGTGAGTCCTTGATATACTTCCGCCACCGGCGTTCGTCCTTCATCAAGGATACAGGCCCCGGATAACCTCCAAAATAAATGTACTCATCCACCGTCACACCAAAGGCATCCTGCATCTCGCGTAGGCTCCAGTGCGGCATACGTATCAGCTCGTAGCGTCCGGCCAACGACTCCGTCAGCCCTCTCTTCAGCAGCAGACGGCTGCTCCCAAGTAGCACAACCTTCAGGTTCACCCGGTTTCGCGTGTCGGCATCCCACTCTCTCTTCACCATCTCGCTCCAGTTCTCAATCTTCTGCACCTCGTCGATCACCAGCAGATACTCCTCCAGTCTGCGCAGTGACATCGTCAACCGCGCCGCCTCCCAGATGCGGTGAATCCAGTCGCTGTCGGTTGGTGCCACCGCATCGGCGACCTCTGTTGCATGAGGGATGCTCACCTCGTCCAGCACCTGCCCCACAAGCGTCGATTTCCCCACCTGACGAGGACCGGCCACCACCTGAATAAACCTGCGCGGTTCCCCGATGCGCCCTTTCAGCGTCTCAAACTGACTTCTCCTGTACATCATCATCTTGTCTGTCAATTAAGTAAGACATTCATTCTCCGTTGCAACTTTACTCAAATTGTCTCACAACTTTACTCAAATTGCATCGTAAAATTACTCAATTCTTCACAATCTCAATTATTACGACAGCCGTTCTTATAACTCCTTCTCCTGCTTCGGAGGTGTCACATCCCAATTTCCGTGACCACCCCCAAGCCATTTTCCAGTACTTACCCAAGTCTCGTAAAAGAACATCCAGAGTACAGCCCAATGAACAATTGTGTCTGCCATCGACATCGCGGAAGTCCATTCCTTATAGTCAGGCAAAAACAGACATATCCTTTGTTTCTTTGTGTCGTAGGTATGAGGTAGAACCACAGCTCCTTCAGCTAATTGCAAGGGTTGGGGTTTCACAATGAACGTCCTTGGATAATATCCCGCACAATACTCTATCCTCAAAGTGTATGTATCGCTTATTGCCGTGGGAGTGAAATCACAGAACCATTCAAAACCGTTGTGTGTCATCCTCCCCGTACCACCATATTTGGTCTTAAGCATCCCAAATTGCTGAGCCGGAGTGTACTTGAATTTATTTTTCGCCATAGAATGTGTTTCCAGCATTCAACGCATGTCCGATGCTCCCTAA
>JAEEGH010005449.1_pt1 | contig 31927 bp, 8 predicted proteins | sample 9134181 | NCBI WGS metagenome assembly JAEEGH01 (sample SAMN16246544, study PRJNA631951) | gut metagenome | biome: gut microbiome; feature: rumen; material: DP-attached | host: Bos | place: Iran: Karaj | collected 2018-10
CGGAGTTCTCGATCAGAAGCCCGTTTTCGAACTGGTCGCGGTCGGAATCGAAATACTGCTCGTAAATGTTGTCCATGACCAGATTGGCAAGTTCATCCTTCGATTCTTCGCGAAAAATATCGTAGTCTATGCGGCGACCATCCGACCTGCGGAATGTCTGCCCCTGCAGGATATACCAGCCGTGTGCGCCGCCGGAAAAGCCCTCTTGGGTGTATTGGTATGTCACATAGCGGTCTGTTTCACATAACTTGTTTATTTTCACATTCTTATAACACTCCATGCCTTTTATGGGGGGCATGTCGGGGATGATGTGCTGCTGGAAATCTTTCAGCACGGCATTCTTATAGTGTTCAAACATTTTGACCCCATTCTCCACGCTTCCGTCGTAAGTACCGCCCATCTGCTCGGACATCCATTCCCGGATATTGTTAATCACAAAGAAATTACCCGATTCTGGAAAGTCGGCCTCAATTTTGACAGTGCCAGTGATGTGGTTCTGCTCCACCGAATCAGCAAGAGACATCGTACGCGTGTTGATGTCGGCGGGCGTGATTTGCGACAGTGAGGTGAGGGAATTCAGCGCCTGCGTGTCTATTTTGGTCTTGCAACCAGCGAGCATCACCATCAGCCCGCAAAGGATTCCAACTGTAACAAGGGTTTTCTTCATATTTTTTTTCGATAAATTTCAAGCGGCAAAAATACATTTTTTGTAGATTCTCTACGTTAAATGGTTTAACGCTTGTTTTTCAGATATTTGGATGGCGTTTGTCCGTATTTTTTCGCAAAGGCCCGCAGGAATGTGGAATAGGAATTGAAACCCGACAGGTTAGAAATTTCCTCTATGGAGTATTGTCGTCCTTCGTCCAGACCATCTAACAGGTTTTTCGCCTCTTCCAAACGAAAATCGTTGATGTAGTCGTAAAAAGTCATGGATTTCTCTTGATTGATGTAATTGCTCAGATATTGTCGATTTGTAGCCAAGCAAGTTGCCAACTTCTGCAATGTCAATGTTTTATCCAAATAATACCGCTTTTCTCGAATGAGCGTTTCAATGTTTTTGTCAATAAGCACCTCATGATAAGAGGGTGGGGTGGAATCGATCTGTGGTTGGCTTACAGCCTCTTCATTTTCAGGAAGATGCATCAGTGTCGCTTCTTTCTCCTCTTGCGATACCGAGAACACTTTCTGTTGGACAATCTTCCGTGTGACATATACCACAACTATCATTATTAAAAGACAATAGAGGGTATCGAAAAGCAGGTTGCCGTTGACTTCCGGGGCGGAGAACCAAGTGTTCTGTGACACACTTTCGAGAGCCCAAAATAGCTGAACCACAAAAAGTATAATACACAAATAACCACTCCAACGGAGATCGAAACACTCTATGTCTCCCACATTGTCACGGAGCATGGCGTTGTATTTTTTTATGGAAAACAGCAAGTGGATCATCAGAGCTAACGAGGCCGCAATTGTAAATACATGAATGACAGGATAGACAAGAGGGTTTTTCGTGACCGCAAACAGGAGCATGGCAACGACAAATGGAATCTCAATGATTAGAAGCTGCCAAATGCGGAATTTGTTCGGGAAAACCAACGAAACTGCAAACATCATATAAGCACCCACAACAATGTAATCATAGAAGATGAGCAGTGTGTTCAGAAAATCTGAAAAAGGCTGGTTCCAGCAAGCTGCCACCACGAAATTGTTAAAAAAGCCGAACGAATGCAACACCAGTACTGCCGCAAACATTTTTTGGAACTGATAGGTGCGGTGATATTTGGCTATAAATGCCGCACATCCGAGAAGGACACATTGTGTGAAGCCGGACACGAAACAGAGCGCCAAAACGTAAAAAAAATCTCCAAACATGTCGGCAAAAGTACATTTTTTTACGTAATGAAATATTCTTTTTACGATTTGACATTATGACCGTAACCGATTTGTTTACTTTTGTTCGCTTATTTTATGCTGTGATAAAAAAATAAAAAATCTTAATATTGAGTTAATTATAAAAACTTTTATATGAAAAAATCCCTACTGTTTTGCATTTCCATATTTATGACGGTCTTGGCGGTTGCCGGCCCCGTCACCTCGGAGCAGGCTCGCACGGCGGCCTTGAATTTTATGTCGCGCACGGTGCCGACTATCACGAAAAGCAGTTCCTGCCAGCTGGCTTACACCTTCAACGACTCGATTAACGCGGACACCCTGCTCTACATTTTCAACGTGGACGGCGGCTTTGTGGTCGTGGCGGCGGACGATGCGGTCACACCTATCTTGGGCTATTCGCCTAACGGCCACTTCAATTCACAGAACATCCCTGACAATTGCCGGATGTGGCTGCAGGGCTACGCCGACCAAATCGCCTACGTGCGGGCGAGTGGCATTGCAGCGGTGGCCCCGGACAATGAGGATTGGGCCGATCTCCTGTCCGAAAATCCCGTCTCCCTGCCTAAGAGCGGCACGTCTGTGGGTCCGTTGCTGACCACCGAGTGGGGCGGACTTCTCTACAGTCCCTTTCCGGGCAGCACGGACGAGTGGTACACTGTAGAATCTGACGTGGCAATGGCGCAGATTATCAACTACCACCAGTGGCCGCCGCGCCCGGTGGGCTCCCATCAGTTCTACATTGACGAGATCAGCATTGACACGCTCCCATATCAATTTTCCCTGATGCCGGATGATTTGTACAGCACCTACGACACGGCGCAATTGAATGCCGTGCGGCATCTGATGCGCGACTGTGCCATCGCTTCAAACACATGGGAATTTGAACCGGCAGTACGTGCCGCCTTCAACAATCACTTCCGATACAAAACCAACATACTTCAGAAAAGCTCCCATTATGTCCGGTATGACCTTCTCGGCCAATATGAAAGTGTAGGTGTGCTCACATACTATTCTGATTCCCTTTGGAAATCCATGCTGAAGAGCGAGTTGGATGCGCAGCGGCCCATCTATTACAGTGCCCAACGTTTTTCGGCAAACCTTTTAAATCACAGTAACCCAGTCAAATATGAAGGCTTTTTTGTGTGCGATGGCTACGATGCCAACGACTACTTCCATTTCAACTGGGGATGGGACGGCGATTACAACGGTTTCTTCAAAATTGACAGTATGGTTATTGACAGTATGGTTCTTTGCACTGGGTCCACGGGTTATTATACCGAAAACATCAGATATAACAGCCACCATGTAGCGATTTTCCTGACCCCTGATGATGGGGAGTTGGACTCCCTGCTGTTCAACGTGGACGGGATAACCACAGAAACCGTCAGCAAGCCGACGTTGATTGCGCATTCCCGCGGCTTGAACGACACCTGTTTTTCGCCTGGCGATGGTTATTATTTGGAAAGCCAGATGATCCTTTATCCCCAGGATTTATCAACACAGCTTTTGGTGGAGTTGATAGAGTATGAGAACCCGACGGTTAAGATTAAGGTGTATGACGGCCCTGACACTAACGGAACCCTTCTGGCCACCATCAACAACCGCAGTCTGCCAGGCATTATAGCGCATTCCACGAACCATGCGCTCACTTTGCTGTACGAAAGCCAAGACCGACATGAAGGGGTCTTGCTGCGGGTGTCGCCGACATCCAATGTGCCCATAGTACGGAATCTGTCATGTGTAGAAAAAGATGTCAGCAGTGCGACTCTTGCGTGGGAGGTGTTTCAGCGGGAACATTACACCAACTATGCCTTCAATTGGCAGTTAGAGTACGGTCTTCAAGGGTTTACTCTTGGTACAGGTACGGTTATCCATCCCGCCGACAACGACTCATCTGCTATCCTCAATGGGTTGGAATTTGGCGAATGGTACGATGCCTATCTAACTTACTCTTACGTTAATGGGGAAACAGTCACATTAGATCCGATAACATTCAAAACCTACTATATGGCGGATTGCTATGACCCTGTCGGCGATGGAGTTCATTCAGTCAATTCACACATGGCAGTGACGGGTTACCATAGTTACTCCATGGCCCAACAAATTTTCACTGTAGAAGAATTGGTCACATCCGGACTGTCCGCAGGTGACGCCATCTCCACCCTTTGGGTACAATATGGGGACAGTAATCCGCTCATCCGAACGATGAGGGTTTATATGGGACAAACCTCAAAGACCGCCTTTGAGAACAATACCGATTGGTTTGCCCTGGACAGCCTCTTGCTCGTGTTTCCCGACGAGGAGGTAACATTTGCCGACACGAATCCCGACCATTGGTGTCCACTCCGATTTGAGACACCGTTCGTATGGGACGGACAAAGCAACCTCGTTGTCGCGTTCTCCAACAACAGCGGCACCTATTTCGGCGGTTCAGGTCAACATTTTTTCGTATTAAATTCGACGACAGGACTTTCTCTTTGGTGGGAAGGGGATAACGAACCGTTTTCTACAGACCAACAGGGACTGCTGACCACTCGTCGTGCCAACATCAAGTTGTGTGCAGCCACCTCCTGCGTGGCTCCCACGGGGCTGACCGACACGGTATTGTCGCGCACAGAAGTGCAGTTAAACTGGAATCGGATGTATCAAGAGGACGAATGGACGGTAGAGTATGGGCTTTCGGGCTTTGAACACGGCAGTGGAGACTCACTCACCGTGACTGGCAACCCGACCGCACTGATTGGCGGGTTGGAAGGCGGATTTTACGACTTTTACGTCCGCGCCAACTGCGGCATCGGCAACTACAGCAACTGGCGTAAGGTGTCGGCTCATGTGATGGGTGTAAATGACTGTATAGACCTTGTGGGTACCACGCTTTCATCCGGGGCTTTGGTCGCATACCCATACCGTAATTATTCAAGGTCACAACAGATATTCTCCGCTGCTGAATTCTTGGAGATGGGCATGACACCAGGCGAACCGATATATTCGCTTTCTGTGCAATATAACAATTCCGCAACACTCACGCGGAAGATGTCTGTCTATATGGCCAACACAGATAAGACCGCTTTCGCAGACAACAGTGAATGGTTCAACCTCGGATCACTTACCAACGTCTTTACCGAAAAAGATTTCACTTTCGATGCGTGTGGTAATGATGAGAGCTACCGCTGGGTCACGTTCAACTTTGACACGCCGTTCTTCTGGGACGGTGTCAGCAACGTGGTGGTGGCTTTCACCAACAATTCAGGAAACACAACGGGCGGGTCATCGAACCGGTTTAACGAACATACAGGTGCTGCCAACAACACGCTGAGCTGGAGTGACAATGAATTGCCCTCCTCGTCATCGTATGGGTCTAAAAGCAACAAACTCAGTAACATCCGTTTCTGTGCGGGCTGTATGTTTCCCACACATATTACCGCTTTACCTCTCTCTCGTCATGAGGTGCGCCTGGCGTGGCAGCCCGCCTATCTGGAGACGGAATGGCGGGTGGAATACGGTCCTGCAGGCTTCGAACACGGCAGCGGCACTTTAGTGACCGTTGACGGAACACCGGAGCTGACCGTTTCGCAACTCCGTAGCGGTGTATGGGACTTCTATCTCCAATCGGACTGTAGCGATAGTGCAAATGGGCCGTGGACGAGAATTTCCGTACAGATGGGTGATGAGGAAACCGACTGTGTATTGCATCGTACTGTAGAGGTCATCGTAAATGAGGGCGACAGCTATGATTTCTATGGCAGAAGTGTCAGCGAACAGGGTACTTACACGCACCGCATGTACGCTAACGAGGAGTGCGACAGTGTGATTACGCTGAATCTGACCGTGCGTAAAATCTTCTACGTGACACCCACAGGTGCAGGCACCCACAGTGGTGCCACATGGCAGAACGCCATGGAGTTGCAGGAGGCCATGGATGCAGCATCGTCCTATACCAATGCAACTCCCTTCATTTATGTGAAGAAAGGCACCTACACGGGCAACGCGGCATCTGTCAACTGCTACGAAATCAAACCCAATGTGCGGGTGTATGGTGGACTCAACGGCACGGAAGCCACTGATTTTGATTTGAATAACCGTAATCCCAACAACATTTCCACACTTAACGGCAACAATGTACGTCGTGTGCTGTACCAAAACGTGAACTTCACGGAAGCCACCGCCTCCGTGATAGACGGCTTCACCATCCGAGGGGGGGCGGCAGACAGCGTTGGAGAAGGCGGTGCGGTTTATCTTCGTAAGTACTGCACCCTTCGCAACTGTGTCATTACCGCCAACAATGCCTCCATAGGCTACCGTAAGGGAGTTGCCGTCTTTAACAACGGCGGCACTTTGGAAAACTGTGACATTCACCACAATAGTGTCACACTGTCAGGTAATGGAACATACACCGTGAGAGGAGTGGGCGTGTATAGTGTGGAGGGAATAATAAAGAACTGCACTATCCGAAACAATACCACCGTGTTTGATAACACAAGCAGCAATCTGACGGTAGAAGGCGGAGGACTTTATTTGTATAAAGGGCATACGGTCACAGGATGCCATATCCTACAGAACAGTGCTTCCATGGGTGCCGGAGTGTTTGTTGGAGACGGTGGCACCTACGTCAGGGGGTATGTCACTTTCACCAGTTGTGTCATTAGCAACAACACGGCACGCAGCGACGGCGGCGGTGTCAACATGGCTTACTTTTACGGAGACTTCAGGACCTGTTTCAACCAGTGCCTTATTGGCAACAACACATCAGAAACATTCCTCGGAGGAGGTGTCAATGATAAAGCGCACTCCATTTTCATCAACTGTGACATTGTGCGCAACTATGGGGGAGGTATTCGCTCATCGTCGAGAGGCACCACCCTGAACAATTCCATCGTTTGGGGTAACAGCAGCCAACTCGAAACCAGTAGCGTAAACGGTGTCTTCAATATTGTCAATTCGGCCATTTCCGGATCCTATAGCGGTGCCATTCCCTTGGAAGAGGAAAATAGTGGTGTTGGATTCGGATACCCTAACTTCACCAACCCCACTGCGGAAGCGGGTGTGGATGCCAACAATGCCATTGGAGATTGGACTCTCCAGCCCGGCTCTGCCTGTATTGGCATGGGTAGAAATGACCTTGCCACTACCGAGACCGATTTGGCCGGCAATCCCCGCATCCAGCAGGGAAACATTGACATTGGTGCCTACGAATCCGCCCACGGCAATGCCTTCACATTGCAACCGGAGGCGGGCAGCAACATCATTTATGTGACGACAACCGGGGCGGGACAGCATGACGGTTCTTCGTGGGGCAACGCCACCTCTAACCTGCAATATGCGATGTTTGCAGCCATGAGCTGCAACCCTCCAGCTACCATTTGGATGGCGCAGGGTACCTACACACTTGGCAAAACCCTTACCGTACAGCCGAGAGTGGCCGTTTATGGAAGTTTTGTGGGAAATGAGCCATACACCACAGACCTCTCGCAGCGCGACTTTATCAACCACGCCACGATTTTGGATGGTGATTCGTCGTATCGTGTCCTTAATATGACCTATATATCTGCTGACCCTTCCGCCAATTCCTCCGGAAACAATGTCCTGTTCCGCAGCGGGGTGAATTTGTTCGACGGAATCACGGTGCAGCGAGGCATCTCTTATGAATACGGCGGTGCCTACCTCAATCAAGCCGACCTGTTAAACTGCACTTTCCGGCAGAATGGCAACAAAGCCGCATACGTGGAAAACGCCGAGGTACGCAACTGCACCTTTGTCAGCAATACGGGAGCAGGTCTTTCGGGTAGCGAACTGAACGTGTCTAATTGTACGTTTACCGGCAACACTGGTATAGGAATATCCGGAGGCGACAATTCAATCATAGCTAATTGTTTAATGGAAAACAACGGTAGTACCGGAGCATTTGTCGGTAGTAATGGTGTCATCAAAAACTGTATTGTCCGTAACAACGGTGCCGGAATTAGGGTTAATGGAAATGCTCAAGGTGGAACAGTCCGGGAATGCATTGTCAGTGGCAACGGTGGGGTGGGAATTTCCAGTACTGGAGGTCATGTTTTCAATACAACTGTCATCAACAACCGCCAGGGAATCAATGCTAGCGGTGGTTTATATGCGAATGTGCTTGTGGCCAACAACACTAATGTAGGGTCAACGGGTTGTGGCGGAGTGTATGCCTACAATGCCGCCCAATTCATCAACTGCAACATTGTAAATAACAAATGTACTTATCATGGACAAAACAGTGGCGGGGTTCTCAACGCCAGTTCCGCCAATCAATTCATCAACTGTGTGATATGGGGCAACAAGGTGAGAACGCAGCATGCCAATGTTTCAGGTACGGCCATCTACACCAATTGTGCCGTTGAGGGTGGAATTTCGGGATCCTCCGTTGTCACCTCCCTCATTACACTCGACACCCTCAATATCGGGAGCGATCCGAATGCCTACTATCCGCATTTTGTGTTTCCTTCTGACACGGCAGGAAACATCAGCAACGCCTTGGCCTATGACTGGCATCTCGGAGCCGGGTCAGCCTGCATCAACCAGGGAGTCCAAAACGTTTCCGAACTCAACCTGCCCGCCTTGGATCTTGATGGTTCCCCCCGCATCAAACAGGGTCGCATTGATATCGGAGCATACGAATACGGAGAGGCTGTTGTCCAAAACGTTCAGGAAACGCTATGTTTGGGTGAGGACTTTTATTATGGTGAATACTACTATTATCCTACAACACCGGGCTTATGGATGGATACCATCCTCCATCGCGAAGATGATCAGGATCAGGTTGTCTGTCTCGCCATTCAAACCAATCCGGTTTATGATGTCCTTATTGACACCGCCATCTGTGAAGGGGAAACCTACCTGTTTAATGGGGAATTGCTGACAGAAACCGCCGAACGCGCCCTCTATCTGCAAACCGCCGGTGGTTGCGACAGCACAATCACATTAGCTCTCACCGTCCTGCCTCACGCACATACCTCGGTCAGTGTCACCGCCTGCGACAGCTACACTTTGAACGACAGCACCTACTACGAATCCGGTGAATATCAGCAGATTTTTGCAGCCGCCAACGGTTGTGACTCCATTGTCACCCTAAATCTCACTATTAACCACAGTGATGTATATGAGTTTGACCAGACAGCCTGTGTCGTATATATGTGGAACGGCATCAGCTACCGGCAGAGTGGTGACTACACCCAAACCTTCCTCAACCAGCAAGGGTGCGACTCTATCGTCACCATGCACCTCACCATTCTTGACATACTCCGCACCGAATTCAGTGCCACCGCTTGCGACAGCTACACATGGAACGGAGAAATTTACACCACAGGGGGTGATAAAGTACAATATTTTGAAAGTTCCCTACATTGTGACAGTATTGTCACCCTCCACCTTACCCTCAATCATTCGGTAGAAACAACACAGCATCTCACCGCATGTGACATTTTCCAATGGAACGACAGCATCTATACGCAAAGCGGTACTTATCAGCAGCATTTCACAGCTACCAATGGTTGTGACAGCACCGTGACACTATTTTTGACAGTGAATCACTCATCAACCAACGAAGTCAACATCGAAGCCTGTGAAGAATTTGTTTGGAACAACGTAACGTACAATGAAACTGGTGATTATACAAAAGCCTTAACATCTGTGGAAGGTTGTGATAGCGTTGTCACCCTGCATCTGACTATTCATCATGGCAACAGTTTCGAGTTTTCTGATAACGCCTGCGCCTCCTACATTTGGAATGGTACCACTTACACCCAAAGCGGCGACTATCAGCAGACTTTCACCAATGTCCACGGTTGTGACAGCGTGGTAACCTTGCATCTGAACATTGTTGATGTTGTTACGAGAGAGATCGATGCCGCAGCCTGCGAGAGCTACACTTGGAACGACTCGGTTTATACGCAAAGCGGCCAATATCAGCAAAGCTTCACTGCAATTGGCGGTTGTGACAGCGTGGTGACACTGAACCTCACCATCAACCCATCGGTGACGGAAAATGTCGAAGTCACAGCTTACGACAACTACACTTGGAATGACGTGACTTACAATGAATGTGGCATCTATACGCAAACGCTCACCAACATTAATGGCTGCGACAGTGTGGTAACACTACATCTCACCCTTGTCACTAACGAGTATCTCACCATCTGTGAAAATGAATTCCCCTATCATTACACTAACGGATTGATTGATACCCTGTTCGAACAAGGTACTCCCGCATTATCAATTATCAATTATCAATTATCAACTCAAAACGGCTTTGACAGTATCGTTGAACTGCACGTAACCGTTATTCCGGCCTTCACACCCGAGGTCGCGGTGAGCGGTATGCTCTCTCCTTGCGTGACCAGCTCCGCAACCATAACGGCAAATGGCAGTTATAGCAGTTATCTTTGGTCTAACGGCGAGACATCGGCGAGCATTACCGTCACCACACCTGGTTCCTATTGGGTGACCGCCATCGATGCGAACGGCTGCCATGGAGTTTCTGAACCCGTGCAACTCGGCCTCAGCGAGCTGATAACTGAAACCCCGGCCATCTGTATGGTGGGTGTGGAGAACAACCACAACCTCGTGGTTTGGGAGGAGCTGTCCGATCCGGACGTGGTGAGCTACCAGATTTACCGCGAGAACGACCAGGCTAATGTCTTTGATCTGCTAACCGTAATCCCGGCAGGTAGTCCCAATGCTTACGAAGATGTTACCGCCGACCCGTCTGTGAGGGCTTGGCGCTACAAGATCACCGCCGCCGATTCCTGCGGAGGCGAAACCCCGATGAGTGCGTACCACAAGACGGTGCATCTTACTATCAACCAGGGCATTGGCAACAGCTGGAACCTCATCTGGACTCCTTACGAAGGCTTCGAGTTCGCCAGCTACAAGCTCTATCGTGGTACGGCGAGCAACAACCTGCAGCTCATCCAAACGATGCCCGCCACGCTGACCTCCTTCACCGACAATAACCCCGCCGGCGACGCCCTCTTCTACCAGATTGAGGTGGTGATGGTGGAAAGCTGTGTGCAGCACACCCGCGATATGACCTATACGGGCACACGCTCCAACATCGTTTGGAATGGGGTGGCAGTGACAGCTGAGACAACGGTTGCGGCATGCGAAAGCTACGATTGGAACGGCGAAATCCTGACTGCGAGCGGCGACTACGTGCAAACCCTCCAGACCGAGCAGGGTTATGACAGCACTGTAACCTTGCATCTCATTATCCTCCAACCCACTCCCGCCCGTTTCTTTGAAACCGCCTGCGAAAGCTACACTTGGACCAATGGTAACGGACAGACTTACACACAGAGCGGCACCTATACGCATGCGCACGATGATGCCAACGGCTGTACCCAGGTCGATACCCTGTTCCTGACCATCATGCAACCTCCCGCCATCACCATCTACGGAAACACCACTATTACGGCTGGAGAAAGCACTATTCTTACGGCTTCCAATAACAATTCGTACACCTATTTGTGGAATACAGGACAAACCGGTTATACCATTGTGGTATCACCAACGGAAACCACCACCTATACGGTAACGGTGTATTACGGTCCTTGCAGCTCCACCGCCAGTGTCACCGTCATTGTAAACACAGGCATCGATGACCATGAGACGCAGCGTCTGGTTCTCTATCCCAACCCGACGAGCGGCAAGGTGGTCATTGACCGCGATAACGTGCTTTCTGTGGAGGTGTTCGACAAAACCGGCCGGTTGCTGACCGTGCGTCGTGATGTCAACGAAATTGACCTCGGTGCGTTCGCAGACGGAATCTACACTCTGCGCATCTCGCTGCCCGAAGGCGTGGTGATTCGAAAAGTGATTAAAGCGAAATAGGATAGGTTTACATTTTTTTTATTTTTGTGAATCGATTTTTAATACCTCAAAATATGAAAAGATTTTTATCCGTATGTTTGATGTTGTTGGTGATATTTGTTGTGTCGAGTGCACCGATCACCCCGAAGCAGGCTCGCACGGCGGCCTTGAACTTTATGTCGCGCACGGTGCCGACGGTCACGAAAAGCAGTTCTTGCCAGTTGGCGTACGCCGAAGCCGGGCAGCAGGACGGTGACACACTGTTCTTCGTCTTCAACGTGGGCGGCGGTTTCGCCATCGTGTCGGCGGACGATGCGGTGACCCCGATTTTGGGCTACTCACCCGACGGACACTTCGATCCGCAGAACATTCCCGACAACTGCCGTGCCTGGTTGCAGGGCTATGCCGACCAAATCGCTTACGTGCGCGCACAGTTGCTGGTCAGAGCCGCTTCGGTGGAAGCCGAATGGAACGCGCTGCTCTCCACGGAAGAGTCCTCACCAGCCCTGACACCCAAGAGCGGAACATCCGTAGCTCCCCTGCTCACCACCAAGTGGGGCTATGGACTGTATTATAACAGTCTCTGCCCAGAAGATACGACCAACTACACCGGGCATGTGTGGGCAGGCAGTGCGGCCACCGCTATGGCACAGATTATCAACTACTGGGAATATCCCGTCCACGGCTACGGCACGCACAGTTATTATCATAACTACAGCTACGTTTACTCGTACGGCGAACAGTCTTCCGACTTTGCCAACACCACCTATCAATATTCGCTGATGCCGGATTCCCTCGACGGAAACAGCAGTTCGGCGGAGGTGAACGCCGTGGCGACGCTGATACACGATTGCGGCGTGGCAGTGAATATGAACTATGACCCGAATGGAAGCATCGCCAAGGATTATGCCGTCCGTGCCGCCTTCATCAGCCATTTCGGATTTTCGGCACAGATGGCCTCGAAAAGCTGGGATGTAAATGTTGGCACCGAATTTTACCCGAATTGGGAAGAACAAGAACACTATCAGGATGATGAGTGGGCAAATATGCTAAGGGCAGAATTGGATGAGGCCCGCCCCGTTTACTATGCCTCAGCCAATGGGTACGGCAACGGTTCCGCTTTCGTTTGTGACGGCTACGATGCGGACACGCTATTCCACTTCAACTGGGGATGGAACGGCTATGCCAACGGCTATTTTGTCATCGGACACCTCACAAGCAGCGATTATTATCCCGGCGACAATCTCGGCACCCCAATGTCTGGGTTCAGTTTCAACGACCATAACTCAGCCATCTTCGTGCGACCCGGAAATAACATTTCCGACACGCTGATCCTAAATGTGAAAGGCAGAACCTCCGCCACCGTTGACGGGACTGTCCATGTGGGCGACATTTATGCCTTCAACGACTCCTACGACCTTGACCAGCATTATGACGAGAGCATCACTTGCAGAGACACGCTCACCCTAACCCCAGTGACCCCGGGAGCGCAGCTTTTTGTGGAAGCAAACATTGACTATATTTCTCAATTGGGAATTTCGCATCAGGAAGCCGCCGTTTACGACGGCACTTCGGTTTCCGGAACACCGATGATGAATCTGACGTGGTCGGATGAGGGTCCGGTGGAGCCTGTGATAAGTTCCTCAAGTGCCATCACCATCGTCTATAAGGGGAAGCCCCAAAGAATTGGTTTCGACCTGAACGTGTCGGAAGTGACCTGCCTGCCGATAGTGTGGGGGTTCACCTGCACGGACAAGACATATAGCACGGCTGAGTTTGAATGGCACGTGTATCAGGAGGAGGATTACCCCAACCATCTTTTCAACTATCAGATTGAATATGGCTTACACGGTTTCGCGCAAGGCACCGGCACAACCATCCCCGCCACGGGTACAACAGCGGCCATCGGCGGCCTCACGGCGGAGACCGACTACGACGCCTACCTCACCTACAGCTGCTCTGGCGGCGGCATCCGGACATTAGGTCCGGTGACATTCCGAACAGAAAAACTGATGGACTGCATTGACGAAAGAGTGCCTGCTGGATATGGGGCGTATATATGTGAGGAGTGCGCTTTCCAACCGTCATACGCGACTGGCTGGGCGCAGCATATATACACGGCCGAGGAACTTTCTGCCATCGGGCTGGTGGCCGGCGATGCCATCATCTCTCTATCCGTGCAATATGATCAGAATTTCAATGCAGACAATGGCAGAACAAGGAATATAGCCATTTTCATGGGCAACACCTCGGTCTCCGATTTCTCCAACGGAATTGGTTGGCTGCCCGTGACCTCCATGACCTACGTTTACACCTACAAACCATCGGTGTTTAAACACATCCTGCATTACAGCTGGGAAAAGTTCGATTTTGACAATGCTTTTGTCTGGGACGGAAGCAGCAATGTGGTAGTGGCCTTTGCAGCAAACGGCCAAGTTGCACCCAATTACTTTGAAAGCGTATATTTGCCTAACAGCAACAAAACGCTCTCCTACCACATCGGCGGCACTCCAGACGACAATTTCAATCCTATGAGTTTCCCCACCTTCTGGAACACTTCCGATCAATTGCCGCTAATGAAATTCTGTAGGAACATCAGCAGCTGCATGCCCCCCTCACATTTGACCTACTCCCTGATTAACCGCCATACCGTGAAAGTGGATTGGCTGCCCGGATATCAGGAGACTTCGTGGAATGTGGAATACGGGCCTGCTGGTTTCGAGCAGGGTACGGGCACAACAGTTGCGGTGAGCGGTACACCCACGTTGACCGTTCCGCAGTTGGCGAGCGGCAATTATGATTTTTATGTACAGGCCGACTGTGGCAACGGGGATGTCAGTGATTGGGAATATTTATCCGTCTCCACGGCAGACTACGAGTGCATTCAGATTGGCAACGGAACAAGCACCAACAGTGTTTTGCCGATGGGCGGATACACTTCTTACGGATATGTTTACACCTATACGCAACAGCTGTATACTGCCGCCGAATTGTCCGCCCAAGGTCTGTCTGCCGGCGACCACATCCAATCGTTGTCCTTCCAATACAACGGCACTCCGCAGTCAAAATCGTCCATAACCGTCTATCTTGGCAACACTACACAAGCTAATATGGCATCCGGCAACACTTGGATTCCCGTATCTGACATGCAGGAGGTATTCAGCGGAACAGTGGATTTGGAAAACGATTGGACCACCATCCATTTTGACCATCCGTTTGAATGGGACGGCACCTCCAACGTGGTGGTTGCCTTCTTGAACAACAGCGGCACGGAGAACGGCACGTACCAATCCTACACCCACGGCAACAACTCCTATATGACATTATACCGGACTGCCACTTCAGCCATCAGCATTGAGAATCCCGGAAATGTTTCAGATCGATTAAGCAGTCGCAATAACATCCGGTTTTGCAAGAGCGATGTCTGTGTGTTGTGGCGTGACATCAACATTTCTATGACGGAGGGTGACACTTACGAGTTCTATGGCACCACCATAACCGAGCCAGGTGTTTACCGCCACCGTTGGGCAGTGAGCGAGGAGTGCGACAGTTTGGTGGTGCTGCAAATCACCATGCGCAAGATTATCTTCGTCACCACCACGGGTGCCGGCTCGCACGACGGCACGTCCTGGGCCAATGCCATGGAGTTGCAGGAGGCCATGAACGCGGCGGCATCCTACACGGACAGAACGCCGTATCTCTATGTGAAAAAAGGCACCTATACAGGGAACACCTCATCGCCAAACAGCTATGAAATCAAGGCCAACGTGCGGGCATACGGCGGGTTCAACGGCAACGAGCCGACCACATACGACCTCAACAACCGTACTCAGGCCAACATGGACCAGACGATACTTTTCGGCTCCAACGCACGGCGCGTGCTGTACCAGAGTGCGGACTTTACCGAGACCAGGGCTACCGTGTTCGACGGGTTCACCATCCGGGGCGGCACGGTGAACACGGCTGGTGAGGGCGGTGCTGCCTACATCCGCAAGTTCTGCACCCTGCAAAACTGTAAAATCACGGCCAACAATGCGGCCATCTCCGGCTCCACAAGCGAAATTACCCGTAAAGGCGTGGCCGTCTATAACAACGGCGGCACGCTGTCCAATTGCGAACTATACAACAACACCATCAACTTGTCGGGAACGGGAACGAACCATCAGGTGCTGGGTGTGGGCGTTTACAATGACAACGGGGTCATCAGCAACTGCAACATCCACAACAATTCGGCGGTGTTTGACGGTGCCGGCAGCAACTGGGATGTCTTTGGCGGCGGTATTTATGATTACCAGAAGAGTGTGATTCGCAACTGCACTATCACACTTAACAGCGCGGCCAAAGGAGGCGGCATTTACAGCGAAAACTATGGTTACGACAACCACGAGACATACATAACCAACTGTGTCATAAGCAACAATACGTCACGCGGCGACGGCGGTGGAGTATTTTGCAAAGGCAGTTATGGAACCGCGTTCTTCACCCAGTGCTTGATCGGCAACAATGCAGCTGGTGGCAGTGGCGGTGGAGTGTACATAAACTATACCCACCCGATGTTCATTGCCTGCGACATCGTACGCAACTCAGCGGTGACCAACGGCGGCGGACTGTATTCCTATTACGAAAACTGCACTTTGCAGAACAGCATCGTATGGGGCAACAAGGTTGGGGCTACCGATAACCAGATGGCAACAGTCAACAGTAGCTCTTACCATTTCACGATGGAGAGTTCTGCTGTTCAGGGTGGCTACAGCGGTGCGATAACGTTGGAGACCGAAAACATCGGCACAGGCATCGGCTATCCGAATTTCACCAACCCCACGGCTGAAGCTGGTGTGGATGTGAACAACGCCATCGGCGACTGGACGTTACAGACAGGCTCCATCTGTGCCAACATGGGTTCGAATGCGTTTGTGGAAGACATTGCCACAGACCTCGGCGGCAATGCCCGCATCCAACAGGGGCGTGTTGACATCGGTGCTTACGAGTCGGTGTACGGTATGGCTTTCCCGTTGCATCCGCAGGCGGTGAGCAACATCCTCTACGTGACCACCACGGGTGCGGGTACGCAGGACGGTTCCTCATGGGCCAACGCCACTCCCCATTTGCAGTATGCCATGGATGTGGCGATGGGTTGCAATCCTCCGGCGGCGGTTTGGGTGGCGGGCGGTACCTACACGCCCGGCAAATCCCTCGTCGTGCAACCCAAAGTGGCTGTGTATGGCGGCTTTGAAGGCAATGAACCATACACATTCGACCTTTCGCAGCGCGACTTCACTGCACATGCCACCATCATTGACGGCGACTCGGCCTACCGTGTTTTGGACAAAAGCTGCCCGTTTGGAGGCGACTCCGATTCGGAGAATAATAGCGCTACCATCCTGATGCCCATTTCAGGAACAACAGATGTGACCGCCTGTCAAGGTGTGATTTATGATGACGGTGGAGAATACGGCTGGTATTCCTACAATTGCAATGGCACCATTATACTCCGCTCCCCCAACCCCAATGCCACCATCACGCTGAACGGAACATATAACATGGAGAACAACTATGACAAACTGTTCATCTATGACGGTGTTGGCGGGGCTCTCTTGGGTCAGTACACCGGTTATTCTGGATCCATCTACCTGACTTCTTCCACAGGTGTCGTTGTCTTGAACTTCACCTCTGATGGCTCTTCGAACCGCGATGGTTTCGCCATCAATTTCAGCAGCAGTAACTGCAATGTTACGGATCCGAATCAGGACAATTCGCTGTTCAGAATCGGAGAGAGTCTCTTCGATGGGTTTACTTTCCAAAACGGGTATGCGTCCAATTCCAACGACTATGCCGGAGCATATTTGTTGGACAACACTGACCTGCTGAACTGCACTTTCTCACATAATCACCGGCGTGGCGTTTACGCCAAAGGCTGCCGTATCGACAACTGTGTGTTTGACGGGAACAAAAACTACGGCTTGTATTGTGACGGTGAGACAAATGTGAGTAACAGTACGATAAAGAACAACAGACACGGCTTATATATGGCCAACGGCAAGGTTGAGGGTTGTGTGATTACGGAAAACGGATTGGGCAATTCCAGTTATGGTGTTTACAGCAATGGATCCAACGTACAGATTATCAATACTTTCATCACCAATAACACGGGTTGCGGCCTGTATGCTTATAATGGCGGCTTGTATGTGAACCTGAATATTGCCAACAATCAGGAAACCCGCATGGGAACATCTTTCTCCACTGTCTATAGCGGTGTTTATGCCCGAAACAATGCACGGTTCATCAACTGCAATATTGTGAATAACAAGATTGAACTGGTTCCGTATTCTTACGGTGGTGTGAGCTATAGCAATGCTTTTGCCGGTGTTTATAACTACACCAACAACAATGAATACACCAACTGCATTATATGGGGGAACAAGGCGGACACGGCCGTGAGCAATATTGAAGGCGACGGCACCTTCTCCTATTGCGCCATTGAGGGTGGTCACGACGGCATCGCAAACATTAACCTGTCAGCGGACAATGACGGCGCGGACAATACTGCATCCTACGTTCGGTTTGTCAATCCGACCGCCTCTGCGGGTACCACTATCCAGGACAGTGTGGACTATCGTTTGGCTTCTGGTTCGGCCTGCATCAACGCGGGTACATCCAACATCACCTCCCTGAACTTGCCCACCTACGACCTTGGCGGATCGCTGCGCATCAAACAGAATCACATTGACATTGGCGCTTACGAGTTCGGTGATGTCAACTACCTCACCGTCAATGACACTATCTGTATCGGCGAGAGCTTCTTCTACGATGACTACTTCGTCTTTCCCGAAAATACCGGCCTGTTCCGCGACACGCTCATCTACAACCAGGCGGGCAACGACTACATCGCCTACATCAACCTGATGGTGAATGAAACCTACAACATTACGTTGGAGGAGACCATCTGCGAAGGCGAAACGTTCGTGTTCGACGGCCAGCCCCAGACAACAACTGGTTACTATACCGCTTATCTCCAGACCGCCGATGGCTGCGACAGCACCGTCACGCTGCATCTGATTGTAAATCCTATTGTCCATTACAGTTTCAGTCAAACTGCCTGCGATTCGTTTGTGTGGAATCAGACAACTTATTATGAAACAGGTGATTACATACAGACCTTTGAGGCGGTCACTGGTTGTGACAGCATCGTTACGCTGCATCTCACGGTTAATCACTCGAATAGTTTTGAATACAACCAAAGTGCTTGTGTGTCATACACTTGGAATGGCATTCCCTATTCAGAAAGTGGCACCTATCAGCAGACCCTGACCAATGCTGCCGGTTGTGACAGCGTTATAACCCTGCATTTGAGCATCGTTGATGTTGTCACCAGCGAATTCGCAGTCACGGCCTGTGACAGCTACACGTGGAACGGCACCACCTACACCACCGGCGGCGACAAAGCGCAGACTTTCACGGCGGAATCCGGCTGTGACAGCATCGTCATCTTGCATTTGACCCTTAACTACTCAGTGACCGAACAAATCAACGCCTCCGCCTGCGACAGCTACACGTGGAACGACAGTGTCTATACGCAAAGCGGCGACTACACACAATCGTTTACCACTATGCAGGGTTGTGACAGCATTGTGATCCTGCATCTGACAATCCATCCTTCGGTGACCGAACAAGTTGAGGTCGCCGCTTGCGACAGCCTTGTCTGGAACGACTCCATATATTTCGAGAGCGGGGTCTATACGCAAACGCTTCTCACTGCAAACGGATGCGACAGCACCGTGACGATAAATCTCACCGTCAACCATTCGGTGACCGAGCTTGTTGAGGTCTCCATCTGCCAAAACGAGTTGCCGTATCATTATGTCAACGGTCAGATAGACACCCTGTTCGAACAAGGAACCCCCGCATTATCAATTATCAATTATCAATTATCAACTCAAAACGGATGTGACAGTATCGTTGAACTGCACGTAACCGTTATTCCGGCCTTCACACCCGAGGTCGCGGTGAGCGGTATGCTCTCTCCTTGCGTGACCAGCTCCGCAACCATAACGGCAAATGGCAGTTATAGCAGTTATCTTTGGTCTAACGGCGAGACATCGGCGAGCATTACCGTCACCACACCTGGTTCCTATTGGGTGACCGCCATCGATGCGAACGGCTGCCATGGAGTTTCTGAACCCGTGCAACTCGGCCTCAGCGAGCTGATAACTGAAACCCCGGCCATCTGCATGGTGGGTGTGGAGAATGACCACAACCTCGTAATCTGGGAGGAACTGTCTGACCCGGATGTGGTGAGCTACCAGATTTACCGCGAGAACGACCAGGCCAATGTCTTTGAGTTGCTGGCCGTAGTTCCGGCGGGTGGCCCCAACGCTTACGAAGATGTCACCGCCGACCCGTCTGTGAGGGCTTGGCGCTACAAGATCACCGCTGCCGACTCCTGCGGTGGCGAGACCCCGATGAGTGCGTATCACAAGACGGTGCATCTCACCATCAATCAGGGCATTGGCAACAGCTGGAACCTAATATGGACTCCTTACGAGGGGTTCGAGTTCGCCAGCTACAAGCTCTATCGCGGCACGACGAACAACAACCTGCAACTCATCCAGACAATGCCCGCCACGCTAACCTCCTTCACTGACAACAATCCTGGCAGCGATGTCCTGTTCTACCAGATTGAGGCGGTGATGGCGGAGAGTTGCGTGCAGCACACCCGCGATGTCACCCACACAGGTGTACGTTCCAACATTGCCTATAACGGGGTGCCGGTCTATTCCGACACAACGGTTTCGGCATGTGAAAGCTACGAATGGAACGGGCAGACGCTGACTGAGTCGGGTACCTATACGGGAGAGGTCATCTCCGAATTGGGCTATGTGAATATAGTGACGTTGTACTTGACGATTCTCCATCCGGAACACATGTCTTTCGTCAGGGAATCTTGTGGGAGCTATACACCCACTTGGGCAGATGGCTATTCCGAGACTTATACCGAAAGCGGGGTTTACACCCATAGTTATGAGGACGCCAACGGTTGCACCGAGGTGGACACGCTGTATCTGACCATTACAGAACCTCCGGTGGTTGATTTCGGTGGTAGCATACATATTCAACAGGGTGAGACCGCGCATATTTATGACCATTTAGGAGGAAATCCCAATTGGTTTTATGTGTGGAACAATGGTATGGAGGGATCTTCCATTGAAGTGTCGCCTTCCGTAACGACCACCTATACTGTGGTAGTATATACTGACGGAACATTCAGCTGCTACACCACCGCGACCGTAACTGTTGTTGTAACGACTGGTGTTAACGATTACGAAGTGGAGGAGTTGACCCTCTATCCCAACCCGACGAGCGGCATGGTGTTCATTGACCACGAGAACGTGCTTTCCGTGGCGGTGCTCGACAAGACCGGCCGTCTGTTAGCTATCCAACGCAATGACAATGAAGTGGATCTCAGCGCTTTCGCCGACGGAGTCTATACGCTGCGCATAGAGCTGCCCGAAGGTGTGGTGATTCGGAAAGTAATCAAAACCCGATAACGGAAGGTATCCTATCCTATTCCGTAATACACGACAAAACCAACCACGCCTGCGAGCACAATCAGCAGGATGGGGTTGGTTTTCCATTTCAGGGAGGCGAGGAAAGCCGCAGCAAAAAGCCCGATGCTGAGGAAAAACTGCAACGGATTATCCGCATAGGAGCCGAAAGTTTCCGTATTGACCAACAAGACGGCGGCAGCGGCAATCAGTCCGATGACCGTCAGCTTCAGCACCGACATCACGGTCTTAACCACAGGATTATCCTTGTATTTCAACAGGAAGCGGCTGACAATCAGCATCAGCAGGAACGGCAGCAGAATCACGGAGAAGGAGGCCAAGAAGGCGCCCGCCACGCCCCAAATCGGGTCATAACCCGCGTTAACCACAGAAGTGTAGCCTGCGTAGGTGGCCACGTTGATGCCGATGGGTCCCGGCGTGATTTGGCTGGTAGCCACAATGTCGGTAAATTCGGTCATTGTCATCCAGCCGTTCTTCTCCACCACCTCGTTCTGGATGAGGGCGATCATGGCATAGCCGCCCCCGAAGTTGAAGATGCCGATTTTGCAGAATGTATAGAACAGTTTCCAGAAAATCATGGCTGCACCTCCTTCTTCTCCAGATATTTACCATAAACAAACCCGCCAATGCCAGCCACTAAAATCACCCAGATCGGGGAAATTCCGAGCAGCCATATCAGCAAGGCGGCGACCACGGGAATCCAGAAATTGTAAAGGGAGATTTTCGCGGTCTTGGTCATGCGGAACACCGGTGCAGCGATGAGCGCGACCACAACAGGACGCACACCCTTGAAGACAGCCTCCACGACTGCATTTCCCTGCAAATAGTGCAAACCCATCGCGAGAGCGAGAATGATCAGAATCGGCACCAGAATGTTGCCGACTATGGAAAACACCGCTCCCGGCACGCCACGCAGCCGCCATCCCACATGCACAGCCATGTTCGCAGCGAAGATGCCGGGCATCGTCTGCGACAAGGCGATGATGTCCATGAACTCTTCGTTCGTCAGCCAGTGATGACGATCCACCAACTCCTTCTCCATCAGCGGAATCATCGCGTAACCTCCACCGAGCGTGAAAGTTCCTATCTTGAAAAAAGACCAGAAAAGCTGCAACAACGAGACCATTACTCTGCTTCATTTGCGCGGCAAAGATACGATTTCCTGTGGAATCGTGGAGACGTGCCGTTGACGCGCCTTTGCATATTTTGCGTTTCTACGGTTGTAAACTGAATAATTTTCGTATTTTCGCCACCGAAATATTAACCCGATTTTTTCACCAAACCAAGAGAAATGAAAACAACAAAAACCAATCTTATTGTTACTCAAGACGAATCTTCTTTTGTCGGCGACTTGAAAATAATCGTCGGTTCGGCGCGTGAATATAGCTACCGTGCGGCAAATCTGATGCAGGTAGTCAGCAACTGGCTGGTTGGATGGCGCATTGTGGAACAAGAACAGCATGGCAGCAAACGTGCCGAGTATGGCAAACACGTCATTGAGCTTGCCTCGAAAGCGTTAACAGAAGAGTTTGGTCGCGGATACTCGGAATCTGCTTTACGCAATTCAAGAAGATTTTATTTAGAATTCAAGGCCTTACAAGTACAATCAGCACTTCCTGCCGATTTCCAACACCAACTGGATAAGATTCAGCAGACGCTATTTGCTGAATCTAAAATCAAACTGCCGATAATTCAGCAAACGCCATTTGCTGAATTGGAAACAACAAAATCTTCAATTCATCCAACGTCGGTGGCTGAATCTGAGATGGCCATCCCTTTATATCCTCAACTATCATGGATGCACTATGAGCGGTTAATGCGCGTGCCCGACCTCAATGCCCGACAATGGTATATGACGGAGGCCGTTTTGCAACAGTGGGATTATAGGACTTTGAAACGCAACATTGACACGCAGTACTATTACCGTCTCATGCAAACTCCTGATGCGAAGAAGCCGACGGTTGTGGACGAGATGTTGCAACTGACGGCCGATTATCAGAAAGAGAAATCCGCATTTGTGAAGAATCCGATGCTAGTGGAGTTCCTTGGTCTAAACCAAGATGCCTCCCTCACGGAAACCGAGTTGGAAACATCTCTCTTAGATCATCTTCGAAACTTCCTCATGGAATTGGGCAAGGGTTACGCCTTTGTGACCCGTCAGCAACACATCCATACGGAAGACGACGACTATTACATTGATCTTGTATTTTACAACTACATTCTTAAATGCTTCATTTTGATTGACTTGAAGACTACTAAGGTCAGTTATCAGGATGTAGGGCAAATGGATATGTACTTGAAAATGTTCGACACTTACAAACGTGGTGAGGGCGACAATCCCACTATTGGCATTATCCTTTGTGCAGAAACCAATGCGGATGTGGCACGATTCTCAACGTTGGCGACAAACAAGCAATTGTATGCGGCCAAGTATTTGACATACATGCCAACCAAAGAGGAACTCCGCCGCGAGATTGAACGGCAAAAGGAACTCTTCATGCTCCAACAAAACAATCCGGACGATTGACATTTTTCGTATTTTCGCACCCTAAATTATAACCCGTATTTTTCACCAAACCCAAAAGAATAAGGACAAAGAACAGACAGTTTAACATATTGACATAAAGCGTTTTCGCTTTTCTTTTTGGCGTGGAAATCTGCAAAATTTTCAGCGTTATTATCCAAAAGAAAGACGAGAAACGCTCACGAGTAATCGTGGGCTTTCTTATTTGGATAATAGGTATTGCAGAACCTCCACGCCTGATAAGATGAAGTTCACGATTTTTTAGTGTTTGTGGCAGAAGGCGGAAACGGTTTGTAATAGGCAGATAATCATGGTGACACAATCTTCTGCTATTCCAAGAGGGCTGCAAGCCCGACACGTGTCAACCCAGGGCGAACGCAGTGAGCCCTGGGACACAGAAACGAAAATACAAATTAAATCGTAATAATATGAAACGAACAATTACATTAATCGCAATCCTCCTGCTCTGCGCCGTCTCCCTTTTCGCGCAGACACCGGAGAAGTTCTCCTACCAGGCGGTAGTGAGAAACGCCAGCAACGCATTAGTCACCGACGCGCAGGTGGGCGTGCGCGTGAGCATCTTGCAAGGGAGCGCAAATGGCAATGCTGTCTATGTGGAAACGCACTCCGCGAACACCAACGCCAACGGCCTGCTGACTGTGGAGATTGGCGGCGGTACGGCACAGGAGGGTACATTCACCGACATCGACTGGGCGAACGGCCCCTTCTTCCTCAAAACCGAAACTGACCCGAACGGCGGCAGCAGCTACACGGTCACGAGTACGCAGCAGCTGTTGAGTGTGCCGTATGCGCTGTATTCCAAGGAGGCGGGAAACGGCTTCAGCGGGGATTACAATGATTTGACAAACAAACCGACCATCCCTCAGTCTGTCAGCGAATTAGCAAATGATGCGAATTATATCACGATCAATGACATTCCAGAGATTCCGACAGTGCCCACAAACGTGAGCGCTTTTAATAATGACACCGGTTACATCACATTGGAGCAGGTTCCCGCACAGGTTAACGCCGACTGGAACGCCACCTCCGGCGCGGCACAGATTCTCAACAAACCGACACTGTTCAGCGGTAATTATAACGATCTGACCAACACGCCGAACCTCTTCAGTGGCAACTACAACGACTTGACGAACAAACCGAATTTGTCGGCGGTGGCCTATTCGGGCAGCTATAACGACCTGACCAATAAACCGTCGATTCCTGCGGTAATCAGCGACTTGACGAACAACGTGGGCTACATCACGCTTTCGCAAGTTCCCGCACAGGTCAACGCAGACTGGAATGCCACCTCCGGTGCGGCTCAGATTCTCAACAAGCCGACTCTGTTCAGCGGCGACTACAACGATTTGAGCAACAAACCCACCATTCCCACTGTTCCCACTGATGTCAGTGCCTTCAACAACGATGCGGGCTACCTGACGAATTTCACGGAACAGCAAGTTTTGAGCATCAGCCATGACACACTCTTCCTCACGGGCGGCAGCTTTGTGAAGTTACCTGCAAGCTTTGACGGCGACTACAACTCGCTAACGAACAAACCTACTATCCCCTCAACTGTAGGCGAATTGACGAATGATGCGAATTACATCACGTTAGAGCAGGTTCCCGCGCAGGTGAACGCTGATTGGAATGCCACGACAGGCGTGGCAGAAATTCTGAACAAGCCTGAGCTTTTCAGTGGCGATTATAACGACCTGACTAACACTCCTAATATCCCTACTGTTCCTACTGATGTGAGTGCCTTTACAAACGATGCGGGCTACCTCACCGGCTACACCGAAACCGACCCGCAGTTCAATGCTTGGGACAAGGACTACAATGACCTCATCAACAAGCCTGTAATTCCGACTGTTCCCACCAATGTGAGTGCCTTTAACAATGATGCGGGTTACCTCACGGAAGTGGCACCGCAGACCCTTTCGTTGAGCGGTGACCAGCTGACAATCACCGGTGGCAACACGGTGACAATTCCGATTAGCAGCGGCGAGATCACACAGCTGCCCGCCGACTGGGATGCCACCTCTGGGGTGCAGATGATTCTCAACAAACCGACTCTCGCCACGGTGGCCACGACTGGAAACTACAACGATCTCACGAACACGCCGACGATTCCGGCGGCAGCCAACAATGCCACGCTGACTATCCAGAAAAATGGCTGCGACATTGGCACATTCACAGCAGATGCCTCAACCAACCAGACTATTAACGTGACAGTGCCGACCACCACTAACGAACTGACCAATAACAGCGGTTTCATTACAAGTGCAGATGTACCAGCCCAGGTAAACGCCGACTGGAATGCCACCAATGGGGCAGCACAGATTATGAACAAGCCAAACATCCCGACAAACGTGAGCCAGTTGAACAATGATGCGGGGTACATAACGGCAGCACAATGCGGAGATGTGGACATTTGCGCTATAGCAAACCAATTGGCGCAGTTGCAGCAACAGATGGCACAGATGCAGGCAAGGTTGGATTCACTTGAAGGGAATACGTTCACCTGCGGCACCTCCACGGTAAGCGATCACGAAGGCAACGTCTATAACACGGTGCAGATTGGCAATCAGTGCTGGACCAAAGAGAACCTGCGGACGACCACCTCACCAAGCACGGGGACGTACCTCATCCCGGCCGCCAGCGCTGACAACACTTTCACGGGCAAGCAGGCCCGCTGGTATGATAACGATTCAGCCACCTACGCGCCGATGGACTATGGCCTGCTGTACAACTGGAATGCAGCGGTGGATACATTCAACACGATGTTCGGGGAGACCAGCGTGAACGAAAACGCGTATTATGAGGTGGACGTGAATTTCAGCGGGCACCGCAGGGGTATCTGTCCTATAGGTTGGCATCTGCCGAGCGATGCGGAGTGGAGCACGATGGAGAGAACCGTGAGCGGTTCAAACTGGCAGACAAGCTATGAAACCAGTCCAGGCTATCGTGGTTCTCATGCAGGCAAGCTCGCAGGTGGTAACTGGACAAGCAGCACCACGTCTGGCGCGCCCGGTGACTATGGCAACGCCGACCGCAACGTTTCGGGCTTTTCCGCCGTTCCGGCAGGCACCTATTACGAATCGCCGTTCAGCAATGCGGGCTACGGCGCCGACTTCTGGAGTGCTACGAACGGCAGTAGCTACTACGCCTACGGCCGCGGTCTGTTCTACAATACCGCAGGTGTGTCTCGGAACTACTACTCTAAGGACTACGGGTTTTGCGTCCGCTGTGTCCGCGATGACACCTCGGGTGGTGGCGGAAGCTCCGCCTCGCTGCCTACGGTCACCACGGGCACGGTGAGTGGTATTACGGCGACTACGGCCACGTGCGGCGGCAACGTCACTTCTGACGGCGGCGCCACGGTGACCGCCCGAGGCGTGTGTTGGAGCACCTCGCAGAGTCCGACGGTGAGCAACAGCCACACCTCCGACGGTAGCGGCACGGGCAGCTTCACCAGCAACATCATAGGACTTACCGCCAATACTACGTATTACGTGCGGGCGTACGCCACGAACAGTGAGGGTACAGGCTACGGCACGGAGGTAAGTTTCACCACAGAGGCTTCCTCCCCCGTAGGGAATGGCCAGCCCTGTCCTGGCACGCCAACTGTCACCGACCACGAGGGCAACGTCTATAACACGGTGCAGATCGGCGACCAATGCTGGACCAAGGAGAACCTGCGGACTACAACATCGCCGAGTACGGGGACGTACCTCATACCGGCTTCCAATGCCAATTGCACTAATACAGGCAAGCAGGCCCGCTGGTACAATAACGATTCGGCGACGTATGCGCCGATGAACTACGGTTTGCTGTACAACTGGAATGCGGCTGTTGATACGTTCAACACGGCATACGGAGAAAACAGTGTGAATACGAGTGAGAGCAACGCGGTGTCGGTGACATTTAACGGCCACCGCAGGGGCATCTGTCCTGCGGGTTGGCATTTGCCGAGCGATACGGAATGGAACACGATGGAGGCAACCGTGAGTGGTTCGGATTGGCTAACAAACTATGAAACCACCTTAAACTGGCGCGGCAATCATGCCGGCAAGCTCGCAGGTGGTGATAACTGGACAAGCAGCACCACGTCTGGTGCGCCCGGTGACTATGGCAACGCCGCCCGCAACGCATCTGGATTTTCCGCCGTTCCGGCAGGCAGCTGCCTCGTTTCGTCGTTCAGCTACGCGGGCGACTACGCCAGCTTCTGGAGTGCTACGCAGGATGTCGCGAGTTACCTTGACGCCAACCGACGTAGCTTGGGCTACAATATTGCGGGTGTGGACCGATTCGGCATCCACAAGTACATCGGTCTTTCCGTCCGCTGTCTCCGCGATGTTTCTGGTGGCGGCGGAAGTTCCGCCTCGTTGCCAACGATCAACACAGGCACAGTGAGCGGTATTACGTCAACTACGGCCACGTGTGGGGGCAATGTGACGACAGACGGTGGTGCCACCGTGACAGTTCGCGGTGTATGTTGGAGCACGAGCCACAACCCGACAATTGCCAATGCGCACACAATCAACGGCACGGGTTTAGGCCAGTTTACCAGCATAATTGACAGCCTCACCCCTGGCACCACCTACTACGTGCGCGCTTATGCCACCAACAGCGAGGGTACCACATACGGAGAGGAGGTGAGCTTTATCACCCAAAATGCGCCCTGTCCCAGTGTCCCCACGGTTGTTGACTACGACGGCAACGTCTATAATACGGTGCAGATCGGCAACCAGTGCTGGATGAAGCAGAACCTACGCACTACGCACTATGCTGATGGTACGGCAATTCCATCAGGTGGGAGTGCAACAAGCTATACCAATCCTTACTACTATAATTACAGCAGCTCTGCTATTGCGTTATCTGAGCGGGGCTACCTGTACAACTGGGCAGCGGCTAAGGAGGTTTGCCCTGCGGGCTGGCACCTGCCGAGCGATGCGGAGTGGAACACGATGGAGGCGGCTGTGAGCGGTTCGGACTGGCAGACAAGCTATGAAACCAGTACTGGTTACCGCGGCAATCATGCAGGCAAACTCGCAGGAGGTGACAACTGGACAGGCAGCAGCACGTCTGGTGCGTCCGGCGACTATGGCAACGCCGACCGCAACGTTTCTGACTTTTCCGCCGTTCCGGCAGGTTACTGCTTCGGTTCGTCGTTCAACTACGCGGACCTCTACGCCTACTTCTGGAGTGCTACGCAGTACAGTAGCTACGACGCCTACTACCGCTACTTGTACTTCAATAGTGCGGGTGTGTATCGGGGCAACAGCACCAAGTACTTTGGTCGGTCCGTCCGCTGTCTCCGCAATTAAAAAGACGTGAGACTTAAGACTTGAGACTTTTGGGGTGTCCGTTGGGGCACCCCTTTATTGTTGCGATGATGAGGCGATTAAAATTTATGGCTAATTCGTGGTGAATTTGTGGCAATTCGTGTTTCGATTCCCTCTGCCCCTTGCGGGTCGGAGGTTCCGTTTGGCCGGTCTCTGTCTCGCTTTTTCGTTAGGCGGTGATTGTCGGAAATACGTGTTGTTTTCGGAAGGGGGTGGCCAAACGGAATGGTGCATTTGCTGTTCGTTTGCGTTTGCGCTTGTGGGTTGCGTTGATTCCGTCCCATTAAATTTTAACAGTTAATTATTAAATAATATTTACAAAAAATATTTTAATTTTTCGTCTGACCGTATCAGAAAATGTGTATCTTTGCGGCGTTAAATTTATCGTTTATCAAAACCAAAGAAAATGGAAGAAATAATCAACACCAATCCTATCGCGGAAGCCCGCCGATACGTGGCCAACGCCGAAGATGTTATTAAAAAAGCCAAATATGACCCTGAAACAAAGTCCTACTTGGACAGCAAGTACATCAAGATGGCCGGTGACACACTGTGGAAAGGCTGCCTCATCGCCCTTGATGCGGTTTTGCATGTCCGTACTGGTAAGGGGCGACCGTCAATCGAGAAGTACAGGGAGGCTGCAAAAAAACGCGACGGAAAGCTGTTGCGGTTTATAAACCTTGGATACGACTTGATGCACTTGACGATGGGCTATGATGGAGACAGAAACAAAAAAGTCTGTGAAACGGGCTTTGAAAGAGCCAACGCCATCATCGACCATTGCGAGATGTTGCTCCCTCTTTCCTTGCGAGTCCGAGGTTCCGCTTGACCGGACAATGCCTGTCTTTTTTGTTATTGCAGTGAGTATCGGTAACGCGTATCGTTTTCATTCCGGCAGGATAGTGGAGCGATACAAAAAATTCGTACATTTGCGCCATTGTTTGTGCGAATTTATAAAACATTGAATATGAAAAGAATTACCTTGTTATTAAGCATCCTTTCCCTGATGCTTTTGGTCCCCGTTTTCGGCCAGACCATCGATTTCACCAAACGCTACACCATCGACAACATCCGTGGCATCGCGTGGCAACCAGGTACCGACATGTATTCTTATATAGATGATGACCGGAATCTGATGCTGGTGAATCCCAAAAACGGCAAAGAAACCGTGTTTCTCGCTGCTGCATCGCAAAAAGCGCATGAGATTTCCAGCCCTTACGGTTACGAGTGGCTTGACGCCAATACCCTTTATTTCCCCAGTGACCACAAAACCGTGAACGTGGTGAAAGGCAAAATCACTACCGCTGAGTTCGACAAGGTCGATTGGGACGATGTCATCGACCAAGATGTCAAGAACAAGGTGTTCGTCATCAAGAACGACAAAGGCGTCTTCGTGGAGAGCGCGTTGAACGGATACAAGCCGGTGCTGCTCTGTCCCGATACGGGCGAGCACATCGTTTTCGGCGAGTCGGTACACCGCAGCGAGTGGGGTATTGACGAAGGCCAGTACATCTCCCCGAACGGCAACTTCATCGCCTTCTACCGCATGGACGAAAGCATGGTGGAGGATTACCCGCTCGTGAACACCGGCACGCCCATCGCAACGGTCGAGAACATCAAGTACCCGATGGCCGGCCGCACCTCCCACGTGGTGACCCTCGGCATCTTCGATGTGGCACAGTCCGCACAGAAAGGCAGCCCCGTGTATCACTACATTAAAACCGACAAAGCCGACGGAGAATTCCTGACCAACGTAACCTTCTCACCTGACGAGAAATACATCTACATCTCGCACCTCAACCGCGAGCAGAACCACTCCAAATTGATCCGCTACGACCTCCAAACCGGTAAAAAACTGGCCACCCTCATCGAGGAACGCGACAGCCGCTACGTGGAACCCACCCAACGCATGATCTTCATGAAAAACGGCAATTTCCTCTGGTTCAGCGACCGCGACGGCTGGAAACATCTTTATATGTACACCGCTGATGGCAAGTTAGTGAAGAAAGTCGTGGATGGCAAATTCGACATCAGCGAATACTACGGCATGGACAAGGACGAAAAGAACATCTATTTCACTGCAGGACTGGAAAAACCTGTGAACCAATACGTTTGTAAAGTCAACATTGACAAAGGAACGCTGACTTGTCTGGCACATGCGGACGGTGTACACCGCCCTGTTTTCAGCGAATCAAAGACATACTTCATCGATTACTTCAGCAATCCGACTACGCCGAGAACCATCTCGTTAGTAGATAACAACGGTAAAACTGTCAAAACGCTGCTCAACGCGAAGAGTCCGTTCGGGGTGATGCAACTCGGCGACACGAAAATCTTCCCCATCGTGAACAAAGAGGGCGATTCTTTGTGGTGCCGTATGATCACGCCGCCGAACATGGACAAGAGCAAGAAATACCCCGTGTTCCTGTATGTTTATGGTGGTCCGCACTCACAATTGGTGACCAATCAGTATCTTTCCGGCGGTCTGTTCCTTGAATTTATGGCGCAACAAGGGTACATTGTATTTACGTTGGACAACCGTGGTACGCAGAACCGTGGTGCTGAATTTGAAAAATGCATTCACCGCAACTTGGGCGTGCGCGAGGTGGAAGACCAGATGTGCGGCGTAGAATACTTGAAATCACTGCCTTACGTGGATGCCGACCGCATCGGTCTGGATGGCTGGAGCTACGGCGGCTTCATGGTGTTGTCGCTGATTACCGCGCACCCTGATGTCTTCAAGGCGGCTTCCTGCGGCGGTCCAGTGG